>ERZ826764.95-NODE-95-length-131337-cov-5.867613_pt1 | contig 131337 bp, 113 predicted proteins | sample MGYA00519870_ERZ826764 | MGnify/ENA primary metagenome ERZ826764 (study PRJEB31778, sample SAMEA3449239) | human gut metagenome | biome: human gut; feature: human-associated habitat; material: faeces | place: United Kingdom | collected 2010/2012 ... | reverse complement strand
AAGGTTTAAAAAATTTGGTGTCAATATGTTCGTGCAGTTACTTTTTCATTTAAAGGAAAAAGCACCTACGTTGTTGAACGTAAGTGCCCCATAATATATCTGTAACATATTATTCAATGCATTTTTAATTTATCTTAAGCTATTACACTATTTTAGTCATGAATTTATCTCGCCAATTGATATCAAATTTTGTCTTATCTACTTCAAACAAATCATGCACCCTACAAATTATTTCATCATATTGTTTGCTTTTATCCATCAAATTAATAAGTTCATCAGAACTTATTGGCATTATAACGACATTATCTGTAAATTTAGTCTTATCAACAGATGATTGTAATGGCACAGAAGCAACTGCCTTCCATATATTAATTGTATTACAATCAAATTCATCTGCTATGAAAAATGAAGTAACATTTCTTCCTGTTTCAGAAATCTCCTCATCTATTTTTAGATTTATGGAATGTCTTAAAACAGGTTCCCATTCTCCACGTTTCTGACTGTTTGCATTCATAAGTGTTGCTTCTAACATAACAACATTGTCTTCATCATATATAACAATGTCTCCTTGACCGCCCCCAGCATGTAACAATGGTTCAAAATTTGCAGACAATGTAAGATTGTAACTAGATAATAAATCTATTCTTTTTCCTGAGAAATAATACCATGCTATACCAACGATATATTCATAACTCGTTGGAACTGTTGCATCCGAACTAACTACATCCTTCAATTGTTTGTCATTATTTCTATCTCTAAACATAGAAAGTAATCTTTTTACCTTATTCTCTGGATAAACTTCTTCTATAAATTTTTTAAATTCTGTTCTTCTTCTGTTTTCAACTATTTTTGGAATCTCTTTAATAGAAGCATTATCGAATTCTTTACTTATATTTGTTTTAATCTCTTCCTCTTCATCAGGATAATATTGAAGAATTTCTCGTAATGATGTAACCTCGCAGAAATAACTAAATATACTTCCTTCATAATCCTCGTAATCCTCATAGTATGGATTTACTTCCTCATATATTTTCCCAAATATTAATGATTTCATCGAATCATTCTTAAATATGCAGTCACACAACTCTCTATAAGCAAGTTCTACATAACCTTTTTCAAAACTAATAATACCTGTTGCCCTAAACATACGTTTTGTAGTATCAGAATATTCTCGTATTTGATCTATTGTTTTAGATTTAATAAATTCTGTATATATACTTTCATTCACACTAGGTTGCAATAAATAATTATAATTTTCCAAAAAATCCTCTACACTTGGCCTTTCACCCTTTTTATATGAAAAAATATTTTGTCCTCTCCCAAAAGCTTTATTTATTTTTTCTTTGTTACATTCATAATAAGATAGTAAATTATTCAAATCTAAACTGGATTTTGTTTCATTAAAGTTCCAAAGAGATTCATAATATTTCCAATATACCTCTATAATTGAACTGCTTTTTCCGTTTTTAAACAAACTATTAAAAGTATCCCTACATATTTTTTCTGTTTTTGTAAGTTCTACTGGTATTTCAACCTCTATTTTTTCTACAATATCACCAGTTTTATAATTAATAATATAACCATCTATATCATCAATTTTTACATATGGATTCAAACCTTGCACTAATTCACAAAAGTCTTTCTCAGCAATTCGTTTTTTCTTCAACAATGCATAAATAGCAAAACAAAGTGGAGAATAAAACACTGTGCCATCATTATCAAATATTCTCACTTTTAATAATTGTCTTAAATATACTAAATTCACATTGTCGATAGGCAACGTTTTTTCTAATTCATCTCTATTCACTTTTTTTAAATCTAATAATAATTCTCCTACAGGTGAAATTCTTCTTTCTTCATCTGTGAATCCTAATTTAACAAGATTACTTGTATAATGTCTTGCCCTATCTTCTATACCCTTATCAAAATGTCGCAATAACACATAATATTCTTCTGCGTGTTTCTTAAGCCAGTCATAATCATATTTATTTAATGCATCAGCAAATTCTGGAAAAGTATTTATCTGTTTCACAAGCTTATCATACGGCGAATGTACCTCAAACACATCCGGAGACATTTCTATTGCTCTTCGATAAAACTCATACTGCGACATACTTTCTGGCATTTTTCCCCAATTCATTTTCTTTTCTTTTTGAATTGTATCTAAAATTTGCAAATACCCTTGCAATGCATTTGTAACATCTCCTCTCCTTCCATTTGTATCCATTAAATTAAACACTTTTTTCTTCGCTATCCTCAACCTATTTCCTCCTTAATAATTTACAATTAAAACTTCTCTTGTCTTATCTCTGTCTTTTTGTCGTTGGTAATTTGCATTCCTGTAATTATACTTCAAATCTATAATTCTATAATTTGGTCTGTTGATAACCCATTTTAATAATATTTCATTTGACTTTCCCTTTGCTTCCAAAACATTCGATAGTGCAAACCTTATGTTTCTTTGTGTTAATCCATCTAACACATCCAACAACTCGTATTCATCTTTTTCTGTCCATCCTCCCTGTTCATTATAAGAAGCACATGTAATCAAATAAGGTGGATCCGCATAAACAAAATCATTTTCTGAGAATTCATTAAAATTAATATCCACAAAATTTTTATTCATAAATACCGCATTTTGTTCATGAATAATATTCAAAAAATTTCTTAACTTTTCTCTCATCCTGTTATTGAAATCTCTTTTTCCGGGTGGCAAATTAAAGTCTCCACTTTTATTAAATCTAATTTGATTATTAAAAGAATAAAGTATTAAAACATATAGCTTTAAAAAATATTCCTCATCATAATTTTTATTATCATTAAGATTTTTTCTCAGTTTTAAATAATTCTCTCGATTATATTTACTCAAACCATCACTACTGCAGCATCCATAATAATCATATCCATTTTTGCTTACATTTGATAAATGATATTCGTTTATTATATAATCTACACTATTAATAAACTTTTCTGTATCTATACGTTGCATTATCCAATATAAGTTTATTAATTGTTCTGAAGAGTCATTATATAGATGATTATTTGCCATAACATTTATTCCTACGTTACACCCCCCACAAAATAAATCAACAAATGTTTCAATATCATCTGGAAATAAAGGTAAAATTTGTGATAATAATCTATATTTCCCCCCCGTATAATTCAATGGTGATTGTATCATATTGTAACCTCATCATTGCAAATGCACAGAAATAAACGTTCCTGATTATTCTCAATATCTGATTTTCCCGTGGTAAACGCCTTATAATCTTCTGAAAATACTTTTACTTTCCCTTTGTTATGAAGTATTCTAAATATATCATCATCAGAAATTTTAGCATTTGATCTATCATTTCCTTTTGTTGCCATATTATTATATGAAAACAAAATATACTTACAGTTCAAATTCCGAATTAAATCTTCAAACGTTTTAGTTGCATTTTTGGTGCAATATTTACTTTTTAATTTTGTTCTATCCATCTTTCGTGCAACTCCAAAAACCTGCGGTTTTTCCCAACGAGCTACATTTTCTAACAAATGATAAGCATCACAATACTGTCTAGAATTATATGGTGGATCAATGTAAACCAAATCTGCATATATTTTTCTTACCAATTCATTTGAATCCATATTGTAACAAACATTCTCACTATTATTTTTTTGACTCGCTAATGGTAAAAGTAATTCCAAATGTGCATCAAATTCAACATCTTTTCTATATGCATCATAATGCCCACATGTTTTAGCTATCTTATCCATTGCATACAACAAAGACGTCAACAACAATGCCCTTTCACGAAAATTTATTTTATTATTTTTATACTTTTTTTCTATATCCTCTCTTATATAACCTATCTTCGCACAATCCTCTCTGCTAAAATAAGTATCTGCAAAGTTTTTCGTCATATAATTTTCTTCATATACTTTAAGCTTATTATATGTGTCTATAATTGTTTCAACTTTAGCAACATCATATTTTTCTGAAGAAAACCACGCATAGTTACATATATAATTACTATACATAATGTCATTTGTAATAAGTTCTTTATCTTCGAATGCCGATGAAACAGCCCCTGTTCCTGCGAAAATATCTGCTATAACATTAACCTGTTCACATTCATTCTCCACAACACTTTTTATAAATGGCAAAAGACGATATTTATTGCCTAGATACCTTCTGTTATTTATTTTAGTAATTTTTGCCATCTTTATCACCTCTGTCTGTTATTGCCTCAAATTTAATATTGTTTTTTTTGCAATATTCCTTAATTGTGCGCAAGGCTTTATATTTAGGCTTTGTTTTTCCAGTTTCCCATCTATTAACAGTTGCAAAAGAAACTCCTAATTCTTTTGCAAAATCTTCTTGACTCAGTAAACAAGCCTTTCTTATCTTTTTTATATCTTCAGCAAAATTCATAAAATACCTGCTTTCATTTCATTATAAAAACTAGCACAACTATAACATTTTTATAACATTTCTGCAATATTTTATAAATTAATTGTCAACTTTTTTCTACCTAAACGGCAAGTTTTCATCTCCAAACTCTCTCATCTTTTCAAATGCTTCTCCATCAATTTCTCGACTTTTCAACTCACTATTCTTCTTTATAATTTCTCCATACAGCTGTTCACGAAATTCTTTAGTTACCGGATAGCACATCTCTGTATATTCCCTTTTTCCATCCTTATTCTCTGTTGCTCTTGTTGGCATTGCAACAAAACTTCCTTTTTCGCTTGCGATTACTCTTACTCCATCTACAACGAAACATTTATCAATGTATATCTTGCCAATACTTTCTATCCTGTCATTAAAATTGCAAGGATACATTGCAACTGAAACACCTACTTTATCTTTACCTGATGTAATGTTAACTTCTTTGGCGTTGCTTTTGTATGCCTTAATAATATTATCATACAACTCTTTTCTAAATTCCGCTGTTGTAGGGTAAAAATAATTTTTGTAAATTGCATTTCCCTGCTCGTCAGTTTTACTTGTTTTGTACCCTGGCATTGCTACAAACAGTTCTCCATTTTTTGCTTCTTTAACTGTAATATCTGTCACTTTAAGACTTTCTTCAAAAACTATTGATACAAATGCCTTTGTGCTCCAATCTTTATTTTCTAATTTGTTAACTTTAATACTATAATTCATCTTTTTAACTCCTTTCGATTTTTCTGCCTTATTGCTCTAATTGGGCTACCCATACTTATACTAAATTAAAAATTCTTATTTTAAGAGTTAGCCACACTATACGTAGCTTATTTCCCCGGTCTACATATCATCACTAATCCACCATTATGATAATTACCCAAGCACACTCCATGAGCTTCATCCACAGCTTCAACCATCTTTCCATTGCCCACATAAATTCCAACATGGCTGATGTTCTTATACCTTCCATTTATTGTATAACTGTAGAAAATCAGATCTCCCGGCTGTAGATTTTCTTCTTTTACTGTCTTATCTTTCAGCCCTTCTGCTTCTGCAGCCGCAGTCGTTCCTCCACCAAACGATATGTCAACACCTGATGACTTCCACGCATAGTATGCCAATGAACTACAGTCAAATGCTTTTCCACTGTTTCTTAACGACTGACTGTAAGGATATCCTACTTTTGACAACAAAAATGAAGCAACAGCTTTTTGTGTTGGATTAGAAATCTTGTCTGTTACGTTGCTTATTTCCTGTGAAGTAAGACTTCCCTGTAATCCACTTATCTGGCTTCCACCAGAAGGATTGTTTGTTATGTAAGCACTCATCAACTGATTTAGTATTGCTGTTCTGTCCTCGTCAAACTGATACTCTGTTGCCATTTCTGTATATGTTTTTAGTGTAATTCTCACCTCTAAGTACTTTGTCTTCTTTTTGCCTTTTTTCTCTGTTACATTATCCGTGGTGTATTTACACATGTCATCAAACACTGCCTTCAAATTTTGCTTGTTCGTTTCATTCATTTTTGTTGCGGTATTTTCATATCCATACTTAACCATGTATACGCTCATAATGTCGTAATAATTGGACGGTTCACTATTCATTCCTTCATAATCCACATACACCTTTCTTCCCTTGTCAGCGTCCTTGTGTTCATCAATCAAAGTCTGCACTTCCTGATTAAATTCTGAAACATACTGTGTTGTCACTGACTGTATTGTATCTCCGCTTTCCAATGGTGGAAGGAATAATGCAAATGGCGAATTATACAGAACTGCAATTACGGCAAATACAATCCCGGTTGCTGCTATTACAATTATTAAAATTGGTGTAATCAATGGTGTCAACAAGGATACTGCTCTTTTGATCATAAAAGTCATTTTGTTTCTTACCATGCTCCCCACAAGTTTGAAAAGACTGTCATTCTGCTCTTCATTTGGTTTCAGCTTGTCCATAAAGAATTTCATCATTCTACTTCTTTGCTCTGCCTTGTAAAATGTATTGTCAATCTTCATTCCTGCTGCTTCGCCTGCAGCCATTCCTATCAAAGTTCCTTCTGGTCCTGCCACTGAACCTGCCACTGCCGTTCCAGCCTTGGTTGCAATCTTTGTACTTTCCTTTGCCACTTTCCTTCCGGTATCTTTAGCCATCTTTTTTGATGTTTTCTTTACCGCCTTTCTGCCTGACCTTTTTGCTAATTGTTTACCTTTATTAACCGCTCTCTTTCTTAACCTGCTCTCTACAACTTCTTTTTGAAGTTTTGAAACTTTTGCCCTTTTTCTAATTCGATTGCCTTCATTTACAACGCTTTTTAGAGGCTTTATTGCCATTCCTGTGACTTCAAAGGTTCCCTCAATGTTTTCACCACCTTCAACGTTATCCAAGATTTTTGATTCAGCTACTTTTCTCATTGCTCTTGTATTATTCTTCATCCTTGTGGACATTGCTTTACTGTCTATTCTTAAATCTTTTTTCTTATGAATCTTACCATCTCGCTTTTTGTGTATTTTTGTTTCAACTTCTTTTTCTTTATCTATTTTCATATTTTCCTCCTTGATTTTTGCGTAAAAAAATACGCCAAGGTTAGCTTTTACACTAACTTGGCGTTTTATATAATTCTTTTTATTATCTAATCTGGTAACATACTTGCAAACTAAAAGTTAACAATTAGCAATATTGTTTGTTATTTTATATCATCTATTTCCATACTATAACTAATAACCTAATAACCTAAAACCCTACTACACTCCTCATCTATATCTGGATGCTTTGTAAACGGCATATCTTCATATACCATTTCTCTTAAAAATGCTAATACATTACGTCTAATCTCATATATTTCTTTGGAAAGCTCATACAGTTTTTCATAAGATATTGTGTCGCTTTCCACATATTTTTCTAACTCAATTTTACATTCTTCTATTGTTTTTTCGTTAGCCCCACCAGAAAATTTAGCATTAAAAATTCCGTTTGGACAGTATCGTCGAACAACATCATCCATTTGATCAAGCATTACGCAATAGTTAATTGTACATTTTAAATCTTCTTCAATTTTATTATTTAACTCATTGATTATTTCGTCATACTTATTTTTTACCAGCATCATGTTCTTTTCTAATACACCCATCAATTCTAGCATATTTGCTATATCATTATTATCATTTATATGCTGTATTTGCTTTAATTGCGAAACAATATCTTGACCAAAGCATGCGTAATATCTTATTATTTCAAACTTAAAATTTGAACTTAAACAATCTGTTTTAGAAGTGATACGATTATTTACCGGAATATGTATTGTCACAGAATCTTGTTTCGATAAATCACGATTTTCTACTTCTCTGAGTGGTGCAGTCCAAAATATAATTTCTTTTTTTATATCTACCAAAAATAAAAAAGTAACATCTTTCTTTTGTCTCCAATAGTTTATGGTTTGAGTCTTTATTGAATAGGTAAATTCTGTTTTACCTGCATTCATCTTAACTTCACTATCATCAGTTCCTTTACATTGGGCATTAAAATTATATTTTGTTGGATGGCAGTTCTCTATAATTGTTCCTATAAAATCAATTCCCAAATCTTGACTTGTATCAATTTCTTGAAACACACTAAACTTCTTCATTACTGTCTGAAGCTCCGAAGCAGCTCTGTTCCCCACTGATTGATTTACTGTGAATGTTGGTAATTTTTCTCTCATACTATTCCTCTTTTCTCTTCAAGTTACAATTTATTCAGTTATAAACAAAATTGTAATTTTCAAACCTTTTATATTTCAATTCTACCACACCCACCTCCCCTTATTCAATCACTGCTTTTCTTTCTCCAGCCTTTCCACCTTCTCATACATATTGGTATTATAAAGTCTGTAAAGTTCACTTTCCTTTGTTATCACATTGTCAAACGGTACCATTCTGCTTCCGCATTTTATCAATCCGCATCCTGACGGTGAATCTATCACATAGTTAAGCTGCTCTTCTGATATTTCCAGTGACTCCACTATCTTTTCTATGTCCTTGCTTGACTGATTTAAAAGTAGTATGAATGCAGAGTTTGAAAGCATTGTTGTACTCGTTTCACTAATAAGAAGGTCCACTATGTTCTGTGTTATTCCTGTGCAAATTCCTCCCTGCTTTCTGACCTTTTTCCACATCTGGCGAAGATATTCTGCACTGAACGGTGAATTTAAAAGAACATACACTTCATCAATGCAAAACCATATTGCTCTTCCCCTTTCTTGCTAATCCAATACCTAAATTAACTGTTGTGGTTGTTTTTCCTACTCCACCATTCTGGTTTGCTATTGCAATTACCTTACACATTTCTTTCTTCCTCCTTATACATTTTTTAGAATGAAAACTCATATCGGCTCTGATTATTCTGTTACATTTTCGTCTTACTAAAGAAACAGGAAGACTTCGTATCTAATTTGGTTGAACCAAAATTTTCCCAAATCAAACCAAAATAAACCAAAATTCTACGATAAGACGTGATAATTTATGATATTTTATGAATTTAAGATATTTTTAATTTTCAGGATTCAGAAAGCAAAAAAAATCCCTCAAACATACTAAAAATAGTACATTTAAGGGATTTTCTCCTCTATAATGTGGGTTTTCACCCGTTATAAAATAGAATTCTTTTTTATAAAATCAAGTTATGATAACTTATGATTTACTGCATCTGAAGTGCTAATTTTTTCTATCACTTCCTATTATAATAGGCAAATCACTATATATTTTTTATTGCTCGTCCAACTCACAAGTTGGACTATAAAATCATTGTTATCACACAACTAATTTTTCAACCAAACTCTAATTTTAAGAAAGTTGGACTATTCCAAAACTTGGACGACCCTACAGAGCTAATAACTTAGAATTAAATAGTTCAATTTCTTCATTCATTTTGTCAGGCATAACTTCTGTATAAATATTTGCTGTAGTTGCATAATTGTTATGCCCCATAATCTTCTGAACAACTTTAATATTCATACCTGCCTCAAAACATCTTGTACAAAAACTTCTTCTAAGTGCATGTGGCGATACAGGTTTCATATATACCGGTTCACGATTTTCCTGTACAGATTCATAATCTTCTCGAAGATTAATTGATTGAACAATCTTGTTTATGATTGGTGCAACATTATATCTTGTCGCTGCCGATCCCATTGAAGATGTAAATACTAAATCAGACAGTCCTTCTTCATATTCACTCCTGTACCTTTTCCCCAATTCTTTCTTAATCCTGTCCTGATTCTTTTTTTGAAGCTTTAACATTTTCTTGCAATCAGCCATCATAGGAATATCTCTTACTGAATTAATAGTCTTTGTAGTTGTAAAACGTAAATGTCTTTCGCCATATTCATATTGACTATATAATGCTCTTCTGATATGAATAATATCATTTTCATAATCTACATCTGACCAACATAATCCTCCAACCTCACTGATACGCATACCTGTCAGCAACATAACTTTAAGCATTGGATAGTACCATGCATATTCTGTTTCTGCTGTCTCCAAGAATTTTTTCTGCTCATCCACAGTTAAAAATCGCCTTTGTTTGGAATCTGTTTTTTCTGGAAGAATAATATCAAAACAAGGATTTATAGCAATCAGTCCATTATTCTTAGCAGATTCAAAACATTCCCTGAGACTACCGAGAGCATCTTTTATTGTAGTAACACCAATGCCATCACTCATCATTCCATTAATAGCTTCCTGTATGTCAAAATAAGTTATACTGTTTAACTTTCTCTTTCCAATCCTTTCACCAAAAGTTCTTTCATATCTTCTAGTCATAGGGTATACACTTGTAGCTTTTATTTTAGGAACTTTAAATGTATTAAACCATCTGTTTCTGAAAGCATTTACCGTAATATCACTACTTATAAGTATAGGATTCTCAGCCTCTTGAACTTTCTTATCAAATTCTGCCAATACCTGTTCCTTGTCGAATCCTGAAACACGAACTGAATTTCCATTAACCTGTTTTCTTGCTTCCCATAAACCATTGGAGCGTCTTCTTAAATTAGGTTCTTTTTTATTCTTTTTAGTTGTTGTTTTATTCATTTGTTCTACCTCCTGCATAGTCGCAATAGGGAACAAACGTTCTAATTGTATTTTAGCAAAGTTTGCTCTCTTTTACAACCCAATTCTTTGGTTATTTATATATTTTCTATACAAATATTTTTTAATTTAGGATTTAGTCTGTTCAGCTATCCATTTGTCTAATAATCTTTTATTTGCATATGACCTGTTTCCTATGCGTACAACAAACTCATGTGCATGCTCCTTAAAGAGTCTTCTGCAAGAAGTTTTTCCGATACATAGATACTTACATGTTTGCTCTAAATTTAGCAAAGCTGGTTCAAGATAATTTATATCTTCTTTAACGCTTTTTGACTCCATCTTATACTTCATCTATGCCTATCCTTTTTGAATTATTCAAGTATTGTTCTATTATATTTATCAACTCAACCGGTAAATCCTCTTTCCAATATAATGATTCCTCTAAATCAAGTTGTTTCATCAAATTTCTATCCAATAACTTTATAATCCTTTTATTATTGGATAAGTTTCCCAAATGTCCCAACACCTGTCTTTTATCTACTGTTAATATTTGTTCTGTCAGTATTAAAGAATTCTTTTCCAAAAATCCCTCCATGTTTTCCTTATTTACAAAAATATGCATTGGATGCCTATTTTTGTCCATTCGTGAAGTGAACGGACATACATTATAAATCATTGAATTCTGATTACTTTTTTTATTACTAACAATTACACACGGTCTTATACCCGATTGCACACAACTGTTTATATATTTGTCTAATTTAACGTACACAACATCTCCTCTAATCAGGTAGTTCTTCCATAAAAGTCTATCATTAACTTTGAATTTTACTTTTTTCACTGTATTGTCCTCCTGCTACTCTATCTTTTTCGTATTGGTAATTCTAGTATTCCTTCCATAACTGATACCACTGTTCCTCCAGCTTCATTTATCATTCCTACTTTTGTATATGCATCAACGCTGTTACGGGATATCTTTGCAATCTCCGTAACAATAATTGCATTTGCATCGCCTTTTTTAATAGATTCAACAACGTTCTGAATTTGTTTATTCATAATCATTGGTCCCATTGCATTTCGACGAATTATATTTACAATCATAATACCGTGAGCTTTCGCATACTGCTGTATAAACTTCAACTGTTTATTTTCTTTCTTATCTGCTTCATATATGCTTCCATCCTCAGACAAATAAGCTATTGCTCTTAACTTACCTTTCTTTGCGTTTATTACACTCCCATTTCTATGTTTTGACATTTAATGACCTCCTTATATAGCTACATAGGATTATTTTTCTTTTGCAACACTATCTAAAATACTGTTAAAAATTTCCATGCATTGTTTTCTCTTGCTTATTTCTAAACTATTAATTTTATGTTCAAATTCTGATACATTAACGCTAAATCCTAATATTGTATTAGCATCTGTCTCCAATGCATTTGCCACTTGAACTAATGTTTTAATAGTCAAATTTCTAATCCCTTGTTCCACCTTATTTATTGTATCTTCTGATTTTCCAATGGCTTCACTTAAATCTAAAACCGACATATTATTCTCTTTTCGTATTGTTCTAATGTTTTGCCCGACTATATAAGAATCATATATGTTTAAGCTATTTTGTCTCATTTCTATTCTCCTTAGTTTTTAATTCATAATTTTACATTACAGCTTATTTTTTATAATTTATTTAGCAACCACATTCGTAATTGACTGTTGCAAAACATCCCTCGTCAAACAGATAAACTCCTACTCCACAATCTATCATTACCTCAAGAAATGCCTGTCTTTCAAGTTCATTATCGCTGATATCTTTTAATGTTCTGACTACAACAAATTTAATGTTTTCTTCTTCCATCTCATAAAGAAATTGTTTTATCATTTCTCTTTCAATCGTTGTTTCATCACTGGCATCAAGAAACCAGTAATCTACATTTAATCCACGATTTCTACACTCTTTTCCTATACACTTTGCAACATCAACAACTGTATTAAAATCTTTTCCCGACTTAATAAAAATCACTCCATTAGCTACTTCTCTTCCGTCAAATATTTTTCGCATAAACTTGTTCCTTCTTTCATTATTATTTGACTAATCAATGTGCACGTTTCTTAATCACACGATAACTTTATCGAATTTTCACGATGTTTTCTATGTGGTTACTTGCGTACTTACTACGTATCGTTTACGTATCCTTAAATGTTATCCAATATACCCTTTAATATCTTCATAGCAAGATTCTTTTTTTCTTCCGGAATATTATGCAATAAATCATTATTTTCTTTTCCCACAATTATGTAGTCTAATGATGTTTCCAAAGTCCGTGCCATTTCTACAAATGTTTCTATGCTTGTACTATGTGCTCCAGACTCTATTCCACTATATGTTCTTGGGGATATTCCAATCTCATCTGCAAAGCTTCTCTGCGTATAACCCTTTTGCTTCCTTAAATATTTAATTCTACTTCCGCTCTCTTTTATGTCGTAATACAAATCAGCCCCAACTTTCCGGCTGCTGTCGAAAATATAGAAGTCTGATATATAAAACTTTTCGTGGCAAACTTGTACTTACATTTTGACATCTTGGCATAAATGCAAATTTTTCCCTAATCAATTGAAAAAATCTATAATTATATTTTGCACAATAAACTTGGAATTTTTCCTTTACCATCTATATCTTCTCCTACGAATCTTTGTTTAGAACACTTCATCTTCCTTTAAGCCAACTTGTTTCAATTACTGGTTTCCTTAAATAATCATATATTTTTCTTTTGCTCTTTTCCTCCCAACATTATTCGGAAATACATTGAAATTATCCGAATCATATTCCGATTTATCCTTTTTCAACAAAAAGAATTACTCAACTCCTAAAATCTACCAATTTAATTAATAGCAAAAATCCTAGAATAGATATACGATATAAGTCTATTTAATTTACAAATGCAAAGGAGATTTTATTATGAGCAACTTACAGACAAATATTGAAAATTATTTAAAATACTGTGAAGAACAAAAAAGACTGGACTATAAAACACTAAAAGCATATAGAATTGATTTATCTCAATTTTGTCAAGATATTTCTACACCTAATGTGACGGATATTACATCGACTATGCTTGAGAACTACATAAGTAAGCTTCACCGAAAATACAAGCCTAAAACTGTAAAAAGAAAAATAGCATCTATGAAGGCTTTATTTCATTATTTTGAATACCGTGAAATTATTGATTTAAATCCATTTAATAAAATACTAATTAAATTTCGTGAACCGACAAATTTACCCAAAATAATTCCTTTAAACACTGTAGAAGAAATGCTATCTACTATATATATAAAAAAGGCAGTTGCAAAAACTACTTATCAAAAGAGAAATGCTCTGCGTGATGCAGCTACAATAGAATTGCTATTTGCTACTGGTATGCGAATATCTGAACTATGTTCATTACAGGTAGATGATGTTAATTTAGAAGACGGAACTATTTTAATATCCGGAAAGGGTTCGAAAGAGAGACGATTGCAGATTGGAAATATTGAAGTTCTTAATATTTTAAAAGAATATAGATTAGATTTTTCTAAAGAAATTGCAAACTGTGGACATTTCTTTGCTAACCAGTCTGGGCATCCTTTATCAGATCAGACAGTACGAAGAATAATAAACAAATATACTTCTCTCGCATCTATCTCCCAGCATATTACACCTCATATGTTTCGTCATACATTTGCAACCAGCCTTTTAGATGCAGATGTGGATATACGATATATTCAAGAAATGCTCGGACATAGTTCAATTAATATTACAGAAATATACACTCATGTAACTACTGCAAAACAAAGAGATATTCTGACTAATAAACATCCACGGAATGGTTTTCATATTTAGATAAATATGCTATTTATATTATTTACGAAAATCATAATTTCAACAATATTATTCAATATAAAATCAATGCAGCAACATTTGAATTTTCAAAGTTGCTGCATTAATATGTTCTCTATTCTACTTCACATATGGATACTTTATATTGCTATGAGGATTTTTTACTAGAACAGGATTTTTTACAAACTTATTTCTTTTTCTTGTAAATGAGCCTTTATATCCTTTATTTTTAGAAACGATTTCCCAAAGCCTAAGTTTAACATGTTCAAACACATCATCTCTCCTTAAATACTGTATATATTGTTTTTCAATAAGTAATTTAGATATTCTCACGCTACTATCTGAATCCGAAATTTCATTTAATTCAAGTAAATATTTTTCAATATCTTCGTCTGATTCTAAGCAAACTAAAACAAATTCTACTACATCAAATGTTTGCTTGAATTTTTGAAATGGTCGTACCATATCAAAATTACATTTTCCCATATAACAGAACATATTTTTATTATAAACATATTCAATAAAATCATCATTACTTATAAGATAATTGAGTATTTCTGATTCTTCTCTATAAAGCAAAATAATTTTTTCAACGGGAACTCCTTCCATAGGGAATTCGAATTTGTTTTCATATAAAATTTTTCCCACTATATAATACTCATAACATTCATCTTCTAATAATTTATCCCTTATATTGCTATTTAATGGATAAGATGGTGTAAGAGCTTTTATATTTTGTATGGTACATTTTGAACACATATTTAGCTGGTTAATGAAATCAATATATTTATCAGTATTTAGTTCAGTATATACTATTTTTTCCAACTCCTCATCTAAATAATTTACTGATAACATGAATTTTTTTGCTTCTTCAGCTATATTTAAATTCAGTGGAGCTGTCAACATCTCTATAACTTTACTAATTTGTTCTTTAGTCATAGAGTTAAACATAATCTTTTTATTGTCTAATCCATAAACAATTTTTTCAATTATAGTATTGTCAGCACATGCGTCCACATATTCATCATTAAATAAATATTCAAATATAATGTAGCACTCTCTACCTTCTCTTATATCTGAATTAATACATTCTAATACTCTATCTAAATTCGTTTCATTTATTCTATCTCCAGAAAGCCACTTAAGCCCATATTCAAATTTTTCCATTTGAAATATTTCCTTATTACAAATGAGTTCATATCTATCCGAATATAATTTCTCGTAAAATTTGGGAAATACACCATTATTTTGTTCAATTATCTCAAATCTTATTTTAGGGACATAATAAGAATCTATATTGTTAATATTTTCACATGCAGAAATTATTCCCGCTGCATTTTCTTCCTCTGTAAAGTTCATTTTCTGCAAATTGTCCTTTTCGCAATAATGCAATAACGGCGTCTCATACAATTTCTTTTCTATCAGATTTGTTATAATTTCATCACTCAATCCTTCAGTTAACTCTAACCTATTTATTAATTCAAAATATAAATCTGTTAGTCTTTCAACCGGCAAATTATTAACATATTCAACCATTTTTATCTTTTCAAATTTTCCAGCTATTGCTTGATCTGCTAAAACTGTAAATATCGAGTCCCGTACAATTTTATTATTACTTATAAAACTGTATACACAATCGACTATATTTTCAAAATCGACAACTTCCATTATTGCTTCTTGTACATTGACTGCATTTTCTAAATTTGATTCTACAAACTCATCTTCTACTAACATATCCTGTATATAAGCATAATTTTCAGAATCAATGTAACTCATATCGACAAGTTTTATTGCTTTATTCACATTATTAATCTCTTTGATTTCTCGTTCTTCAATTATGGGTAATTGAACATCTGCATTAATAAACATATTTCTTACAAAATCTATGTCATCTATAAAAATGAGTGTTAGAAGCATCCTTCGATTTATGATTTCTTCTATAGACAAATTATCGCTTTGCGACACTATGCTATCTACAAATCGTCGTAAAAAATCTATATGTTCAATACAATGATTCTTTACATTAGTTAACAGTCTAATATCCTCCTTATTTATTGAAGCTCCGCTATATTTCATTATTAAATCTAGTGACTTTATTAAATTTTCACTATCACATTGTAATGCCATATTAAATAATCTATTATTTTCAAAAATAACTTTTGGAAAAAGTTGACCTCTTCTTTGCACTTTTCTAATAGAATCACTTAACGTCTTTTCTTTATTATTATTATAAATACGTTCTACCTGTCCCCCAAGCTCTTCAATTTTATATTCACTTTCATCAGGTAATTCTATATAATTGCATACTTGTTTTTCGTCGATATTTTTAATATAGCTTCCTTTAGGAAAAGAATAAAAATACATTTTAAAATCTATATCTAATATTCTATTTCCTATCACCATAGCTAATTCTTCGTTAATCTCTTTTGTTCCCAATTTATCAGCTATCATATCCATAGTAATTTTTTTACTGTAAGATTCTTGTATGATTTGTGAAAAAATTCTTTCCTTATGTGTAATTATATAAAACTCTTCATTATATTCTGCTTCTAAATACGTAACCACACAACAAGCTTCTAAATTAATATATGGATTGCTAATATACTTTTTATTTTTCAAATCAATATATAATGAAATAGCTTTATTTAGCCTATCTTTTATTTCTCTTATAGTTAAATTATCCCCTTTATATATCCATTTAAATTCTTTTGGCAATGTGTCATTCTCTGATTCTCTTTCTAGTAATTTATTTAATTGTCTTTTTTTATCCGGCTCGCTATTAATAATATCTCTTAATACAATTTCATAATCATCATAATGAATAGGCTTTAACTCAATAACATAATCAAATACTTTTGAATACATATTTATTCTTTTTGATTGCTTACTTATTTTATCCTCATTATCGTTATCCTCTGCTTTTATATCACTTTGAATTTTTCCCAAAAGACACTCTGGTGCAATTGATACTATAAAAGCAGGCTCTTTCCTCGTACTCTTTTGGTTAAATAAATTATTAAATCTATATAATTCCTTCAAAAAACTAATAACTATATCTTTATTCTCTATTCTATCTAAATCTTCAATTACGATAATTTTTTGTTTTTTTATAGATAACAAAAGTTTGTAAACATATGAATATGCATAAAACAATTCATTAATTTCTGTGATTCTGCTATTTTCATCTTTCCATTTAGAAAATGCCACATTTGTACCAACTAGTCCTATTGCGATAAGTATAATCGATATCAATAACAATGCTGGCGAAAAGACTTTGAAAATATATACTGTTTCTTGTTTTATCCCCCATATTGGCATATAATTTTTTATATTTATTCCATCTAATATGAAATATAACGAAGTGGATATTAATGCTATTATTAAACAAATCCAATATCTTTTTAGACCAATACTAAATGATATAATTCCATAATTTCTGCTAAGTATTTTATTAACATGATTTGCTTTACCTTGACCTATTCCTTTAGCCAACTGGTATATAAAGGTCTTTTTTAACGAGTCATTATCTTTGTCGTCACCTTTATTATCAAGTGCCTCCCACATATTAACCCTAATTTCTTTTTTCTTTGGCTTTGATTTAATTAGCATTTCCGTAAGGCTAGATTTTCCAGTACCATATTCAGCCACAACTCCAACCATTTTTGCTCCATCTTCCAATGCAATATTTATTGCATCCACAGATGATGATATCCCAATAACATCATCGTCTTTATTCATTATCGGAGTATTCATAAATATTATAGGTTCGTAATTTTTTTCCTCTTTTGCCATTTGCAGATCTTTCCCTTTCCTTTTATCCCGTAAACAATATCCTTTTTTATATTATACATTATTAAGAATATTAAGCAAATATGGAGTCTTTTAATAAATGCTGGATAATAGCTGATTATCTTTCAAATATAATTACAAAATTTAATGATTAAATATTTAATGTATACGGAGGCGAATATGTTTTTTATCAATCGAAAAGAAGAACTTAAATCTTTTGTAAATAATTATGATGAAAACATAGAAAATAATATAAGCCAAGTTTATATTATAGAAGCAAGTCATGGAATAGGAAAAACCGAATTCATAAAAGAAGTGTCAAAATATTTTTCATATATTCCATTAGATATTTTTCCATCAGATGATAATGAAGAACTTGCAACATTCAAAAGACTGGTTTTAGAATTAGATAAAACTAGCATCGAATATGGATATAACGATTTTAAGACATTTTATAGTTGGAAAACTAAAAGCTCTAAAGCTGTTCAATTACTATTAAAAATTACAGCAATTTTTGGACAAGCATTTGCTAAAAGTAAGGAATATGATATAGAATTTACCACATTAATTAACGAACCCATTCAATATGAAAAATTTATTTTAAAGGCACAAATAGAAAACCTATTTGAATATGCTAAATACGTATTTTCTAAGACGAATATGCATATTGTTTTTCATCATACATCAGAGATTGATGCAGGGTCAATTGATTTATTGTGTAAATTAATCACATCATCAAGAGGAAGTGTTTTTATATTTGAGAGTGATAATGAAAAGATTAGCTTAAGAATAGAACACTGTTTACAAAATAGCCATAGCATTTATCTTAATAAATATTTATTAAACAAATTATCTAACAAGCATATAGAAATCTATATTCAACAATTATTGAATGATTTAGAATTACAAGCCGACAAGATTGACTCAAATGTACTTAAAGAAAGTATCGACAAAGGAAATCTAGCAGAAATTTCAAGTATATTAAAAGATTATAATGATAGATTGAGAAAAGACACTTCTATACAAATAAGGAGCATCAAGGATATTCTCTATAATTTGTCTGATAAGCAAAATGTTTTGTTAATTTTACTTAGTTATGCAAAAGGCAAATTAAATTTAGATGAATTAAAGGAAATTACGAACGAATTAAATAACTCTTTTATGACATCAGATATTGATTTACTATATCAAAAAAACTTAATTGAAAAAAACAATGGTTACATTTCAGTTTTACCATTTGTATATGAAATAGTTAATTTGAATGACTTTAAGCCCGCTTTAAAATATGCAGTTGCTTCTGGTCTTATTAAAAACCTAAACATAAAATTAAACACAAAATTTAATGGTCGGTATTTAGATGTGTTAGTTGAATATTATTTAAACAGTGGACATTTTTATCAATTAAAATCATTACGAAAAAAAATTAGTCAAAGATTAAAAAGCTTTAATACGCAAGCTGAACGTGTTGATTATTTCAAAAAATTTAGCATAAACCGAAATGAACTATATCAATTTGATGAAGAATTTGCAATAATATTTGCAAAAGTAGCTTATGAAGCAAATTTATATTTTGAAGCATTAGATTTTATTAATTTAATAGATAATATTGACGATGAAGCTATCTTCCTTAAAGTTTTAATTTTGAATCGTTGCGAAGATTTTGAAAAATCGAAAAATTATATTGAATCATATTTGGCAAATTTAAATAATCAATCTTCTGTTTATTTTAAACTTTCATTAGTACTTATAATGAATTTAATACAATTAAACCAGCGAGAAGAAGCATTTACTATATATAAAGAAGTAAAAGCATATACGTATGAGCCACTTTATCCATTTTTAGTTAGATTATCTAATGTGTTTTATGATGATTTTAATGACCGTTTAGCAATTGTTGAATCTATTACGGAAGATTTTTATAAGTCTTATGATAATGAATTTTGTGGGCTTCATGCAATATATCTTGCTTACTTGTATGCTCTGACACAGCAAACCGAACTAGCTGAAAAATCACTTTTAACAGCCAGAAACTTTTTTGGAAATAATTTGATATATAATCACATGATCCTTCATAATGAGGCGACTATTAAATTTTATAATCAAGAGATTGATGAAGATATTCCTGCTCTGCTAAATAATGCAAAAATAACAGTGTATGACGAGTATGATCAATTTGCGATTAATAATAATTTACTTGTTTATTACATTTTAAGTGATAATGAATCAAACTTAGAATGTCAAAAAATTGTTTTGGAATTAGAGAAGATGCTTGAGCGTACAAATTTTAAACGCTTCGTGGATAAAATATATTATAATTTGTATTACTATTATGTAAAAATGTTTAATTTTGAAAAAAGTGAATATTATAAATCTAAATTATTACTTACTAATATAAAATTTGGAGAGAATTATAAATATAAATTAATGTATGAAAACTCTTGGAAATTACCGCTAAATATATAATTTTAGCTAAATAATTTCGTGAATTATTCCACTAGTGTTTTATAAAGAAAACCTATGATAATAAAAGATTTATTTTTCGTGTTATTATCATAGGATATTTTCTAAAAGTTTATTATGATATCTTGAAAAAGTTTTTTTAACATTTCATTATATGTGTAACCATTAACTTTAAATGTCATAGGAACAATGGATTTAGGATACAATCCTGGATTCGCATTAATTTCTATTAGGTACATTTCAGAATTCTTGATTCTGCAATCTATTCTAATTAGTTTGTTAGGTGAGAGGTTATAATAAAGTTGTTTTATATGATTGATATCTTTAGGTTTTAAGTAAGAACTTTTTTTTACTTCGATTTCTATATTTTGCTTGATTTCAGAAGTATAAGCTTTATATTTAAATTTTTCCATTTCTGGAAAATTAAGTTCTACCTCTTCAAAAAATAGTTTATCTTCATTGCCAAATACTGTAATCGCTATTTCACTGCCTTCTATGTACTCTTCTATAAGAATTCCATCAAAATCATTAAGTAATTTCTTAATAACATAATCAGCTTTGTTTATATCTGAAACGATAGAATTTTGAGTGATTCCAATTGATTCAGATTCATAATTAGGCTTAATAATTACTGGATAATTGAAGTTGCTTAAAAGTTCTTTGTTATAAGAATGTAAAAAAACAAGTAAACTTTGAGGTGTTTTTATTTCAAAGTTTTCAGCAAATTTTTCTGTCATAAATTTGTCTTGACATATTACCTGAACATATGGATCAGGATTGAAATATTTAATATTATAGTTTTCACAAAAAGCAGGCACATTCATATTTCTAATTTTGCTATTATATCCAAAATCGAAATTTAGAACGAAATCATCTAAATGTTGATGTACATTTTCTTTAAATTTTTCAAAATTATCATAAAAAATAATATTTTTAATAAATTCCGAAAGCCCTTTTGCTAAAATTGTCTTTAATTCCCGACGAGTATATTCCCGATTGTTGACAATTTTTTTATCCGTATTTTCATTTGGATTAACATTTAATATTACTACTAAATCCATTTTTCCCTCCAATTGATATGTATTAAAAAATAACTAGACAGATAATCAGCTATTATCCATCATTAATATAATACTACACATTTCAGCAATTTACACCAATTTTTTTTACAAATAACTTTTATATTTTTCATTTTATACTTTTTTCTTCTAAAAAGACATTTTTCTCTCTATTAATATACATTTTTCTTATTTTTTTACCCCAAAATCAACTTTCTGAAAAAAATCTAATATTATCCCCTACACCATATATGATATAGTCAACAACTTACAAAGGACTATTTACTATGGATAAAATCAGACAAGCCTTAAAAACAACATATAACTATTCAGATTATGAATTGGAATTAGTAAAGTATACATTACTTTCCATTGCATCTGAATTTAGCAAGATACTATTGCTATATATTTTTTACATTATTATTGGTAAAACTTTAAGTTTTACCGTATTTATACTTTTATTATCATTAATTAGATTTAACAGTGGCGGCTTTCATTGTAAACATTATACAACCTGTTTGCTGCTAACTTTCGTAATATCTTATCTGGCAGTAGTTATCCTTCCACAATTGATAACTCCGGATATCTTATTTATTCAAATTATTACTATTGTCTGTATCATAATTAACTATTACATTGGTCCAATAGTTTCACCTCTTAGACCATCTCCAAATAGCGTATTGTTAAAACACTGTCAGAACAATAGTTTTCTTACTTATATTTGCTTTTTTTATAATAGTTAGCATTTTCAATAGCCATAGCATAATATATCAATATTTAATTATTGGCTTTTGGACTATCATATTACACACATGTCAAATGATGTTTGCTAAAATTCTAATGTTCAAAGGAGGTCGTAAAAATGTTTCGTAAAAAATTAAGTTTATCTTGTATGAACAAAATCTGTTGTTCATGCCTTGCATTAATATCATTTATTCATTTTTCAGGTGTAAGTTTTCTGCTTTTTGGCGAAAGAAAATTTCCAACACCAATAGAACACTAATGCTAAAAACCCCCGAAAGTTATCAAAATTTTCAGCGATACCCCTGTTCTTTTTTTATTTGTTCTTCAAGTTCTTTATCCATTTGTTTTTTTTCTGCTTTTTCAATAGGTATTGTAATAATAACAGCATAAATAATTCCTAATACCAATGGTACTATTAAGAAAACATTACAAAAGAAGAAGCTTAAATCTGATTCAAAATAAAATAAAGCAATAGTCGTTGGTAAAACCACTAAACTTAAAATTAACGAAGCAAATATATGTGTTCTTTGCCAAACCTCAGGATAATCTTCTGTCTGTTGAATTCTAATACCAAAAAAGCTATTAGGTCTTGTAAACGGCATTACTATTGCTCCAAAAATTATTATAACTAAATAAATGATACATGGATATGTTGGTCTATATAAAAAGATTTCCTTAACAATTTCTTCATTTAACCAAAACATACAACAGCAGCTTAAAAAAACAATAAATGAAACCACATACATAAGCTTGGCTTTCATATATTTATATATTATTCTAGTTGCAATTAAAATTATTGCTGGCAGAAAAATATAAATATACATCAATATTTCTAATCTACAATGTGCTTTATTTATTACCACTAAAGCACTGATAATATGTGAAATTGTAAGTGTTAATAAATATTTTTGTTGTACAATCATTTTTACCCTCTTTTCAAATATATTTTATCTAATAATACATAAACTTAATAGTTATATCCTCTGTAACTTGTAATTTGATTGTATTTGGTTATAGCATATTTGTCAAAACTTTTACTATTAATTTTTGTATAAAAATCTTTACATTCTTTGTTTTTGTATTTTATACCAATGTGAATATGCTCCTCCCTTATTAATTAATTCAATGTGACTTCCTATTTCGCTTATTTTTCCTTTTTCAATAACAATTATTTTATCCATTTTACGTAAATTGCTTAAACTATGAGATATAAGAAGTAAGGTTGCATTTGCTGTTTGTTCAAAAATATTGTTAAATATTATACTTTCAGATTCAATATCCAGTGTCGCCGATGGCTCATCCATTATATATAATTGTGCCTTGATTGAAAAACTCATTGCAAAATCGAAGTTTTTTCCAATACATGAAATAAAAAGCCAAAAAATCCCTCAAACATACTAAAAATAGTACATTTAAGGGATTTTCTCCTCTATAATGTGGGTTTTCACCCGTTATAAAATAGAATTCTTTTTTATAAAATCAAGTTATGATAACTTATGATTTACTGCATCTGTTTTGCAACTTCTGCAGCGAAGTCTTCTTCTTTCTTTTCAATACCTTCGCCTGTTTCAAATCTTACGAAGCTCTTAAGTGCAACTGTAGCACCAACTTCTTTTGAAACTTCAGCTAAGTATGCTTTTACTGTCTGCTTTCCGTCTGCAGCCATAACGTATGTCTGATCAAGAAGACATACTTCTTTTAACTGCTTTGAAATACGACCTTCAACTAAGCCGTTGAAAATCTTGTTATCCATAATTGCTTCCTTCTTGCTCATTGCAATTGCAGCTAATGCAGCGATTGCTTCTTTTGAAAGGAAGTTGAATAAATACTTGTCATTCTGCTTTTCTTCCAATACAGCCTTGTCTTCAGCATTTAATGCATCTGAAGCAAATGCTTCAGCGAAGATATCCTTCTGGATTGGCTTTGGAAGTGATGATACATCATTTAAAGCACTGTCAATTGTGATTTCTCTCATCTTAGCAAGTTCTTCATCTGAGATGTCTTCTCTGCTAACGTACTGAGGGCTCATAGCTGCAATCTGCATAGCTACTGTCTTAATTGCTGCTACAACTGTATCGTTTGCTGGAGCATCAGCGTCAACTAATACACCAATCTTTCCACCAGCGTGGATGTATGAAGCAAGAACTCCGTCTGATTCAATCTTCTTGAATCTTCTGATATTCATGTTTTCACCGATTACTGCGATCTGTGAAACTAATTCGTCTTTAACTGTCTTTGTTGTATCAAGTGCCCATGGTTCAGCCATGAATGCGTCCATGTCTGCTGCATCAGAATCAAGAATCTGATTTGCAACGTTTGATACGAATGTCTGGAATTTTTCGTTCTTAGCAACGAAGTCTGTTTCTGAGTTAACTTCAACGATTGCTGCCTTGCCGTCTTTTACTGCTGTAAATACAACACCTTCTGCTGCAATTCTTCCTGATTTCTTAACTGCTGTAGCTTCGCCTTTTTTTCTTAAGATTTCGATAGCTGCTTCCTGATCTCCATCTGTTTCTACTAAAGCTTTCTTACAAGCCATAACACCAGCGCCTGTTAATTCTCTTAATTCTTTTACCATTGCTGCTGTGATTGTCATAATTATATCCTCCTAAAAACTATATCTTATTCTTCTGTTGCTTCTTCAGCTGCATCTTCAGCTACCATTTCTTCACCCTGGTTTGCTTCGATAACAGCATCAGCCATCTTAGAAACGATAAGTTTTACTGCTCTGATAGCATCATCGTTACCTGGGATAACATAGTCTAATTCTTCTGGGTCACAGTTTGTATCTGCAATACCGATTAATGTAATTCCAAGTGAATGTGCTTCCTGAACACAGATTTTTTCCTTCTTAGGATCTACTACAAAGATAGCATCTGGGATTCTCTTCATGTCCTTGATACCGCCAAGGTTCTTTTCAAGCTTGTCCCATTCCTTCTTGATGTTAACAACTTCTTTCTTAGGAAGAACATCAAATGTTCCATCTTCTGCCATCTTTTCGATGTCTTTTAATCTCTTAATTCTTGACTGGATAGTCTTGAAGTTTGTAAGCATACCTCCAAGCCATCTTTCGTTAACGTAGTACATTCCACATCTTTCAGCTTCTGTCTGAACAGCTTCCTGAGCCTGTTTCTTTGTACCAACGAAAAGAATTGTACCGCCTTCTGCTGCGATATCTGAAACTGCCTTGTAAGCTTCATCTACTTTACCTACTGACTTCTGTAAGTCGATGATGTAGATACCATTTCTTTCTGTGTAGATGTATTCTGCCATTTTAGGGTTCCATCTTCTTGTCTGATGTCCGAAATGAACACCTGCTTCTAATAACTGTTTCATTGAAATAACGCTCATTCTTATACCTCCTGGTTTTTTAAAAATTAATTATTGATACTGTTCCGGTTGTTAACCCGGCATATATCATGCCTTCCATCTGCTTCACCAAATCAGACAACCCCGAGCGTGGGCACCGGTCTGACTCTCCACAGATGTGCTTAATGCAACTCAAATATCATAACACAAAAAAAAGCAGTATGCAACTGCTTTCTTTCGTATAAATTATGTTTTTTATAAAATTCTCATTCAGACTTTCACACAATTTTTCCACAACATTCTTTTGCTATGTTGTCATATTGTTTTTTAGTTAGCCTGCTTTTCTTTCTTAAGTTCTGTAACATAACCACACTGTGGATCTGCACATGCAAGCTTGTTACCTTTTTCAACCATATAGCCTCCACACTGTGGACACTTTTCTGCAGAAGGTTTCTGCCATGACATAAAATCACATTCAGGGTTATCTATACAACCATAATATCTTCTGCCCTTCTTGGTTTTCTTAAGTAATACATCCTTTCCACACTTTGGACAAGGAACGCCAATCTTTTCTAAGTATGGTTTTGTATTTCTACATTCAGGGAATCCCGGACAGGCAAGGAACTTACCATGTGGGCCGTATTTAATTACCATACGTCTTCCACATTCTTCACAGATTTCATCAGATTCTTCATCTGCAATGTCAATCTTTTCTAAGTTCTTTTCAGCATTTTCTACCTGTTCTTTTAAGTCAGGATAGAAGTTTCTGATAACTGTCTTCCATTCTATTGTACCTTCTTCAACTGCATCAAGAAGTGATTCCATGTTAGCTGTAAACTGTGTGTCTACAATAACACTAAACTCTGTTTTCATTACATTGTTTACTGCTTCACCTAACTCTGTAACATAAAGATTTTTCTTTTCTCTTGTTACATAACGTCTTGCAATAATTGTTGTAATAGTCGGAGCATAAGTGCTTGGTCGTCCAATACCCTGTTCTTCCATTGCCTTTACAAGTGCTGCTTCCGTAAAATGTGCAGGTGGCTGTGTAAAGTGCTGATTTTCTTCAAACTTTTCAAATTCAAGTTTTGAATCTTTTTCAAGCTTTGCAATGGTGTTGTTTGTAACAACTTTCTCATTATCACTGTCTGTATAGACTTTCATAAAACCGTCAAAATCAAGTTTTGATGTTGATGCATTAAAAATATACTTTCCTGCATTAACTTTTACGTTAGTTGTTTCGTAAACTGAATTTTCCATACGGCTTGCAACAAATCTTCTCCAGATAAGCTGATATAATCTAAATAAATCTCTTGGAAGCTGGTCTTTTACTTCTTCAGGCATTAAGTTTACATCTGTAGGTCTGATTGCTTCGTGAGCATCCTGAATCTTCTTGTTTGACTTCTTTGAGTTAATCTCTTTAGCCATATATGAATCGCCATATTTGCTTTCGATAAATTCCTTTACCTGAACTTCTGCTGTTTCTGATACTCTTGTGGAATCAGTTCTCAAATATGTTATAAGACCTATTGTTCCTCTGCCCTTAATGTCAACACCCTCATACAACTGCTGAGCTATTCTCATTGTCTTCTGTGTTGAGAAGTTAAGCGCCTTTGAAGCTTCCTGCTGCAATGTACTTGTTGTAAAAGGTATAGGTGCTTTTCTTGTTCTGCTTCCCTTTTTAATGTCCTTAACAGTAAACTCACTGTCTTTTAATTCCTTAACAATTCCGTCTAACTGTTCTTTTCCGGTAATTTCTAATTTACCCTTGTTGTCACCATAAAAGCTTACTGTAAATTCTTTATTTTTGTGCTTTAATACTGCATCCATATCCCAATATTCTTTTGGAATAAATGCGTTTATTTCATCTTCTCTGTCACAGAGCATTTTTAATGCTACAGACTGAACTCGTCCTGCACTTAAACCTCTTTTAATCTTCATCCATAATAGCGGACTAATGCTATATCCCACCATTCTGTCTAATACTCTTCTTGCCTGCTGGGCATCAACTAATCCCATTTCTATATCTCTTGGATGTTTTAATGACTCTTTTACTGCCTGCTTTGTAATTTCATTAAAAGTAATTCTGTAAGTCTTCTTTGGATCTAATTTCAAGGCTATTGATAAGTGCCATGAAATTGCTTCTCCCTCACGGTCCGGGTCAGTTGCCAAATATACTTTGTCTGCTTTTTTTGCATAGCGACGAAGTTCTGCCAACTTGTCTCCCTTTCCCCTAATTGTAATGTACTTTGGTTCGTAGTCATTTTCCATGTCTATTCCCATTGTACTTTTAGGAAGATCTCTAACGTGTCCATTTGAAGCAACTACTTCATAGTTAGAGCCCAAAAACTTTTTAATAGTCTTAACTTTAGCCGGTGATTCCACAATCACAAGATATTTTGCCATAAACATCTCCTTAAAATATTTTCGCTGTTGTCGTTAAGCCTTTGAATAATAATTTTCTGATGGCTGCTCTGCCAGTCCCATTAACTGAAGTTTTAGCAGCATACCTGTAAGTTCTTCATACTTAAAACCTGTTTCATTCATCAGTTCATAAATATTTTTCGGCTGTAAACGTAACCCACTATACAACAAGGCTAAATCTTTTTCAAGACTTTTTTCTTTTTGTTTTTTCTCATTTTCGTTTTTTGAACCACTATATTGTATGTCATTTAGCACGTCATTAGCACCTGTAATTATGCCTGCTCCTGCCCTTATGAGACGGTTGCATCCATCGCTTAATTTTTCGCCCACTCTACCCGGTACTGCCATTACGTCTTTCCCCTGTTCCAATGCCCATTCTACGGTAATCAGGGAACCACTTTTCTCTCTTGCCTCAACTACTATAACCTTGTCCGAAAGTCCGCTTATAATTCTATTTCTAAGAGGAAAATGCCAGGCTATTGGTCCTGCCCCCGGAGGATACTCAGAAATTATTCCACCATTTTTTAAAATATCATTATAAAGTTCTATATTTTCTGTTGGATAGCAAACATCCACACCACTTCCAAGTACTGCAAATGTTGGCGTTCCACCTTCCAAAGCTCCTATCTGACTATAAGTGTCTATGCCTCTTGCCATTCCGCTTATAATCTGAACTCCGTTTTCCGACAGCTCTCTTGCCAATGCTCTTGCCATTTTTCTTCCATAATTAGAGCACGCTCTTGCCCCTACCATTGCCACTACAGGCTTGTCCCTGTCAGGCAGTCTTCCTTTATAAAATAAATATTCCGGTCTATGATCATAAGGCAACAACTTAGCCGGGTAATCCCTGTCGTTTACTGATACAACTTTTATGCCCTGTTTTTCTAATTCCTTTATGTAGTTTTTGTCCTTTAATTTTTCCAGCTGTTCTTTGTATTCACTGTCTCTTTTATTGTTTATTTTTTTATTTTCATTTGTATTTGAATTTTTATTTATGTTTTTATTTGTATTATCCATATTTATTTGAAAAGCACCGGTCTGTAACTTACAGCCTCAGCTATATCCCCCTGTTGTATTTTTTCGTGTTGTTTTAAATCTGCTATTGTTCTAGCCACTTTTATGATTTTGTCATAAGCTCTTATACTTAAATCCATTGTAGTATATATTTTTTCCATTAAATGCTGTTCTTCTTTGTTAAGCTTGCAGTATTTCTTTATGTTTTCGCCTGAAAGCTGACTGTTAAACTTAAACTTCTCATTGGCATACCTTTCACGCTGAATCTGAACAGCCCTATTTACTCTTTCTTTGATGGTTAAAGAATCTTCCGGCTGTTCTTCTTTTTCCAATTGAAAATATGTAACCTGATTCATATGCACGCACAAGTCTATTCGGTCTATTAGCGGACCGCTTATTTTTTCCATGTATTTCTTTACTTCCTGCTCTGTGCAAGTACATTTGTTCATGTCAGGGTAGTAACCACATTTGCAGGGATTCATTGCCCCTATCAAAATAAATTTAGCCGGAAATTCATATGTTCCTCCGCTTCGGGACACAATAATCTTCTCATCCTCCAATGGTTGTCTTAATGTTTCAATTACCTGCCTTGAAAATTCAGGCAATTCGTCAAGAAAAAGTATTCCCCCGTGCGCCTGTGTAATCTCCCCGGGTTTAGGATTAAATCCACCTCCAATAATTGCTGAAACTGTTGCCGTGTGATGTGGACTTCTCACCGGTCTGGTCTTCACAAGGCTTCCTGAAAGATTTCCTGCCACACTTTGTATTTTTGATATTTCTATTTGTTCTTCCAATGTCATGTCAGGAAGTATGGATGGCATTGTTTTTGCTATAATGGATTTTCCTACTCCCGGACTTCCCATCATTAACATATTGTGCATTCCTGCCGCCGCTATTTCCGATGCTTTCCTTGCCTGAATCTGTCCTTTTATATTTTTAAAATCGTATTTGTAATCTTCTGTTTCCTGTGGAATGATTTTTATTTCAGGCGGTTTCATATTAGTTGTCAAAATCATTACCAGTTGATTAAGATTCTCTACCCCGATTATTTCCAAATCTTTTATAAAATCACATTCGCCTACGTTTTCAATTGGAACATAGCACTTCTTAATCCCCTGTTCCATCGCTGACAGCGCCAGTGGCAACACTCCGTTAATCTTTACAATGTCCCCGTTAAGGCTTAATTCTCCTATGAACATTTTGTCATCTACTGTGCAGTTAATCAGTCCCATTGACATAAGTATGGATACTGCCACAGGCAGGTCAAAATAGGTTCCCGTCTTTCTAATATTAGCCGGCGAAAAATTTATTGTAATTCGCTTAGGCGGTATCATAAAACCTGAATTCTTAATTGCTGTTCTAACACGTTCTCTGGATTCTTTAATATTGGATGCTAAAAGGCCTACCATATCAAAAGATGGCAGGCCATTACATACGTCTGTTTCCACAATAACAGGTTGGGTGTCAATTCCGGTTATTGCGGCACATTTTATCTTACATACCATATAAGTCCCCCGCTTTCCTTTAGTATTTTGATTATATATTTAGTTTTGTTTTTTAACAAAATCTAACATATTTTCTGACTATTTTTCTTTATTTCTTTTTCTGAAGCCAGTTTATGTTGCATTTTGTTTTAAGCGTTTCATTTGTAATGTAGTTTTATCACATTCTATATGAATTATCAAGAGCTTTTTTTAATTTTTCTAAAGCTCTTTTTTCTATTCTGCTTACATAGCTTCTTGATATGCCAAGTTTTTCCCCAACCTTTTTCTGAGTCATTGGCTTCTTGCCATCCAATCCGTACCTCCAGACAATTATTTCTTTTTCTCTTTCATTTAAAATCTGTGCCACATATTTCTGAACAAGGCTGATATTCTCGGCTTTTTCTATTTGTTCAAGCGTATCCATTTCATCATTTTCAACCACATCTATAAGGCTTATGGTATTTCCCTCTTTGTCCGTTCCAATAGGCTCGTTTAATGACACATCCTTGCTTCTCTTTTTTTCCGCTCTAAGCATCATTAGAAGTTCGTTTTCTATACACTTTGCAGCGTAAGTTACAAGGCGATTCCCCTTGTCAGGATTATATGTGTTAACAGCTTTTATAAGTCCAACTATTCCAATGGAAATAAGATCCTGGTTTTCCCTGTTCTCATCATAATATTTTTTTACAACATGGGCAACAAGTCTTAAATTCCTCTCAATCAGTATGTCCTTAGCTTTTTTATCCCCAAGCCTCATTTTTTCGATATAAATCTTTTCTTCATCAGGGGTAAGAGGTTCCAAAAAAGTTTTCAAGCCGGATACCTTTCGACATACTTAATCTAGTTTATGCTTTACCTGACTTCTTTGTGCCTGTACTCTAAAAAGAAAAAAACTTGAAAAGTTACTTATCTAAGTTCTCTCCAAGTCTTTTTATATTAACATTTATTCTGCTTTCATTCTAAGTATGTCTCCGGCCTCCGGTACCTGGTCAAGCTTTATTGTAATAATCTGCTTTGGATGCGGACAACTTTCCATTGCCACTCCATCCTGATCTGTAATCGATATTACATTAGCTTCAATATCTCTTCCGTCAGCTTTCATTATTTCGATTTTATCACCTACGCAGAATTTGTTTTTCTGCTCAATTACAAAACTTCCATCTTCCAAAGGTTCCCCTGATATTCCAAGATATACATAATCTCGTTCATAAACGTTACAATCATATATCTGTGTTGTTTCATCAGGTTTTCCAAAGAAAAATCCTGTTGTGTACTGTCTGTAAGTACACTGTGAAATTAGTGTTTTGTATTTTGGAATATTTTCTTCGTACTTCTTTGGATTTTCAAAATAATCATCAATTGCCATTCTGTATGTTCTGGCAACTGTTGCCACATAAAGAGCTGTCTTCATTCTCCCTTCTATTTTGAAGCTGTCAATTCCTGCGTCCACAAGTTCAGGAATATGGTCAATCATACATAAATCCTTTGAGTTGAAAATGTATGTTCCACGCTCATTTTCTTCTACAGGCATATATTGGCCCGGTCTTGATTCTTCCACTACTGCATATTTCCATCTGCAAGGATGAGTGCAAGCACCTTTATTGGCATCTCTTCCCGCCATAAAACTACTTAAAAGGCATCTTCCTGAATATGAAATACACATTGCACCATGTACAAAAGTTTCAATTTCCAAATCATCCGGAATATGATTTCTAATATCTTTTATTTCGCTAATTGAAAGTTCTCTTGCTGACACAACTCTCTTTGCACCTAGTGAATGCCAGAAATTGTATGTCCCATAGTTAGTATTGTTAGCCTGTGTGCTTATATGAAGTTCCATGTCAGGCAACATTTCCTTTGCAATTGTAAAAATAGCAGGATCAGCAATAATAAGCGCATCCGGCTTTACTTCTTTCAAGTCATTGAAATATGCCTTAACCGGTTCAATATCACTGTTATGAGCCAAAATATTGGCTGTAACATACACTTTTACGTTATATCTGTGGGCAAATTCCACCCCTTCTTTCATCTCTTCCAATGAAAAATTCTTAGCTTTTGCTCTTAAGCCAAAAACTTCACCACCTATATATACAGCATCTGCTCCATATCTCACAGCAGTTTTTAAAACTTCCAAACTGCTTGCAGGAACTAATAATTCAGGTTTTTTCATCTTTAAATCCTTTCCTCATTATTCATCTATCAAAATAGTATCTTGTATATAATATCTTTTTTCAAATATTATTTCTTCACTGATATTGTTATTCCATCACCTATTGGAACAATAGTTGTTTCAAGTTCAGGATGATTCTTTACTACTTCCAAATATTCACGCATACGCTTGTGAATTGTTCTGTCACGTCTTCTCACAACGTACTTAGACTGGATAATATCCCCTTCCTGCAAAACATTGTCTGTTATAAGAACAGCCCCATTCTTCATTAAGCGCATAACTTCAGGTAGAAAATGAATATACTGTGCCTTTGCCGCATCCATAAAAACAAAGTCAAAGCTGTCTCCTTCAAGGCCGGGCATAATTTCCATGGCATCTCCTTCAAGCATTGTAATAACATCTTCCTTATCTGCTTTTTTGAAATTATCCCTTGCCTGAACAATTCTCTTTTCGTAGTTTTCAATTGTTATAATACTTGCGTCCTTTTCAATTGCTTCACTCATTAAAATGGCTGAGTACCCAACTGCAGTACCCAGCTCTAAAATTCTTTTTGGTTTTGTTATTGTAAGCATTACTCTCAAGAAGCTTTCCATTTCCTTTCGGATAATCGGAACTCCGTCAATATGAGCCTGCTGTTCAATTTCTTCCAACACATTATTATTTGGTTTTTCAAGTGAATGCATGTAAGTGACTATTCTCTCATCTACTATCACACTATTCTCCCTTTGCTTTCGTAGTTGTTTCCGTTTCTTTCTTGTCCTCTTCCGGACCGGCATTTATAATCTTAAAAATCTCCTCATTGCTCTGAGATGTATTAAAAGAATATGTTCCTGCCTTTATTTTTCTTACTTCATAAAGATATGACTGAACCGTAAAAACTCTTGAACTTTTTATAACATTAAACTCCTCTAATGTTTTTCCAAAACTTTCTATTGAAGTTCCCTCATCAACAGTAAATGTCATATCTGTTCCCGGCTTTGGATCCACACCTTCATTGCTAAAAATCTGTGAGCCAAAACTATATGCCGTTGTGGCACAGACAATGGCAACAACTATCATTACAACATAAACCAATGTTTTTATTGAAAATTTTGCAAATCCCTGTGAGGTCTTTCTATTATCCATGTAAATCTCCATTTCACTCACTTACAAAGCGATGTTCTTTATTACTCAACTTCCATGATAATTGGTAAAATCATAGGATTTCTCTTCATTGTTTTCCAAATATATTCACCAAGGCTGTCTTTTACTACCATCTTAATCTTGCCCCAGTCAGCATTTCTTCTGCTTAAACATTCTTCCAATGCCTCAGTTACCACAACTTTTGCATTTTCGATTAAGTTCTCTGATTCCCTAACATAAACAAATCCTCTTGTTACAATGTCAGGTCCTGCCAATATCTGATTTGTGTATTTTTCAAGTGTTAATACTACTATTATAATTCCGTTTTCAGCAAGGTTCTGTCTGTCACGTAAAACAATATTTCCTACGTCACCTACTCCAAGTCCGTCCACAAGAACTGAACCTGCAGGAACCTTTCCTACTACCTTGGCATCTTCTTTTCCAATACTTAACACATCACCTGATTCCATAAGAAAAACATTCTTCTTAGGAATACCCATTGACTGTGCTAACTTTCCATGTTCCATTAAATGTCTGTATTCACCATGAACAGGTATAGAATACTTAGGTTTAATTAATGAATACATTAACTTAATTTCTTCCTGACACGCATGTCCTGAAACGTGAGTTTCATTAAAAATAACATTTGCGCCCTTCATATAAAGTTCATTAATAACCTTTGATACAGCTTTCTCATTTCCCGGAATTGGTGTTGAACTAAATACAATTGTATCTCCCGGTTTAATCTGTACCTTTCTGTGAATTGATGCAGCCATTCTTGAAAGTGCTGCCATTGATTCACCCTGACTTCCTGTTGTAATAAGTACAAGCTGATCATCTGTATAATTCTTCATTTCTTCAATACTAATTAATGTATTGTCAGGAATCTTAAGATAATCCATCTCTCTTGCAACAGAAATAATATTTACCATACTACGGCCTTCAACTATAACCTTTCTGTTATATTTGCAGGCTGTGTTAATAATCTGCTGTACTCTGTCCACATTAGATGCAAATGTGGCAATAATAATTCTGCTTTTAGTATTTTCTGAAAAAATATGGTCGAAAGTCTTTCCTACCTTTCTTTCAGATGGTGTAAATCCCGGTCTTAATACGTTAGTACTGTCACACATTAAGGCCAAAACACCTTTCTTTCCTAATTCGCTAAATCTGCATAAGTTAATTGCATCACCAAAAACCGGTGTGTAGTCTACCTTAAAGTCACCTGTATGAACAATTACACCTACAGGTGTGTGGATTGCAAGTGCTGCTGCATCTGCAATACTATGGTTAGTTCTAATAAATTCAATTCTGAAGTCACCTAAATGTATGCTTTGTCCAAACTTAACAACCTTACGCTTTACAACACTTAAAAGGTCATGCTCTGAAAGCTTTCCTTCAATAATGCCCATTGTTAACTTTGTTGCATAAATAGGTACGTTAATCTCTTTTAAAACATATGGCAGAGCACCAATGTGGTCCTCGTGACCATGTGTTATAACGAACCCTTTAACCTTATCTTTATTTTCAAGTAAAAATGTAATATCAGGTATTACACAGTCAATTCCTAACATTTCATCATCAGGAAATGACAAACCGCAGTCAACTACAATAATTCCGTCATTATACTCAAATGCAGTCATGTTCATTCCGATCTGTTCCAGTCCTCCCAATGGAATAACCTTTATTCTTGAACTATCACTCATATTTTTTATTTTTCCTCCTAAATCTCTATTCACGTTCTTCTTTTCTTATACTCATAATACCTTGCTAACTATAAAATCATCACAATTCTCTAAACACATAGTCAGCCCCATATTTACAAACTATCACATTTTCTATGATTGAAACGATTTTACTTAATATTTTTCTATTTTATCGCTCTATATCAATATCTTCAAGCAGTTCTGAAAAAATTCTTCCGATATAATCTAATTCAGAATCGTCTTCTACCATCTCATATATTGCTTCTTCATCATTTTCATCTGATACATCTTTTAAAATATGTGCAATTTCTTCCTCTTCATCCCCTTCCTCTGTTACAAGGATATAGTTAACGTTGTTAATTCTTGTTTCTTCAACAACGTACATTTCAACTTCATTACCTTCATCATCTGTTAAAACAATCTTTTCTTCCATTAAATAAATCTCTCCATATTCTTTAATCCTATTTACTACACAGTTCCTATTGTTATAATAATAGCTATATCTTTTTAATATTATGTGTTCTTTTCAATCCTATTAATATAATCTTCCAAAATAATTGTGGCCGCAATCTGATCCACATACTTATACCTGTCCTGTTTCTTTATGCCTGCTTCATCCATAATCTCGTAGGCTTCCACAGTTGTAAGTCTTTCATCCTGAAAGACTATTTCAAGACCTGTTCTTCTCTCAAGCATTGCGCCAAACTCTTTGGTCTTTTTAACTCTTTCACCTTCCGTGCCACTAAGCATGACAGGATAACCAAGTACAATCTTCTCTATATTGTATTGTTCTACTAACTGCTCTATTCTTGCTAATGTCTTTCGTAACTTGTTTGGAGAATCCCTTCTTATAATCTCAACTCCCTGAGCTGTATATCCTAAAGGATCCGTAACTGCAACTCCAACCGTCTTAGAGCCAAAATCAAGTCCTAAAATTCTTATTCCATTTTCCATTTTATTTTCCATTTTGATTTTTATACTGTGGTATATAAAAGCATCAAAAACTTATCAGCCGGGATATTCGTGATTTCAATAGGATTATTGCTTACAATGTTAGCTATAATACCATTCCAAAACCACATCTTAATTAATCGCTTTCCCATATTTCCGCCTGATAAGTTTAATTTTATGTTATTCTTATGCTGTTTTATACCACCTTTATTTCAACTTATGGTTAATGTAATACTTTACTGTTTCTTCAATAAGTTCATCACGTTCCACTTTCATAATCAGGCTTCTTGCATTTTTATAGCTTGTTATGTAAGTTGGATCCCCTGACATAATATAACCAACAATCTGATTTACAGGATTATATCCTTTTTCAGCTAAGGCTTCATAAACCTTTTCGAGAATCTCCTCTACTCCTAATTTCTGTTCCTGTGGAACTCTGAAAAATTGTGTATTTCCTAAATCGCTCATCTTATCACGTCCTTTTTCTACCTATCAAGTAGGCTTTCTTTATCACTAATTTTAATATAAAACTTACATAGTGGCAAGCATTATTTCATTAGTTAAAAAATCTTTAACATTTACTTTTCGTATTTGTCCTTCAAGATTTTCCTTTTCGGGCACTGCAATTTTAATATAATCAACTGTATGTCCAACCCAATATTCCTTGTTATCCAGTAGGATTTTTTCTTCAAACAATACTGTGGTATCTTGACCTATTTTAGCCTGTCTAAACTCTTTTGTAAGTTCTTCTCCTGTTTTGATTAAGTCTTCACTTCTTAATGTTTTTATTTTTTCATCTATCTGATTTGGCATTTTTGCTGCCACAGTGCCATCTCTCTTTGAATATTTAAAAACATGTAATTCTGCAAACTTAACCTTCTTTACAAACTCTCTTGAACTAATGTAGTCTTCCTCGGTTTCTCCCGGAAATCCCACAATAACATCTGTTGTAAAAGCAGGATTATCAATATACTTTCTAATTAACTGACACTTTTCATAGTATTCATCTGAAGTATAATGTCGATTCATGGCTTTTAATGTTTTGTCGCATCCGCTTTGAAGTGAAAAATGAAAATGCGGACAAATCTTTTTAACCTTGCCCAGTCTTTCCACAAAATCCTCTGTTACAACTTCCGGATCAAGGGAACCTAAACGGATTCTTTCAATTCCATTAACATTATCTGCCATTTCTATAACATCTATTAACTTTTTGCCATTGTCATCATAGCAGCTTAAGTTAATTCCTGTTAAAACTATTTCCTTAAAGCCTGAAGCTGAAAGTCTTTCAAGTTCAGCTTTTATGCTTTCCATTGTTCTGCTTCTTATTCTTCCCCTTGCATAAGGAATTATACAATATGAGCAGAAATTATTACATCCATCCTGTATTTTCAAGTGGGCTCTTGTATGTTCTGTTACTGTTGAAATTTCCAAATCTTCGTATTCATCTGTGTGGTTAATGTCAATTACATATTCTTCTTTAACCTGTTCTCCGGCTTCTTTTTCTGCGTAATATTCATTAAGAATTTCCACAATGTCTTTTTTTCTGTTATTTCCTACAACTAAATCTATTGAAAGATCCTGTGCCACTTTTTCAGTTGCAGTCTGCACATAACAGCCTGTGGCCACTACTACTGCATTAGGATTTTGCTTCTTAGCCTTATGAAGCATCTGTCTTGATTTTCTGTCTGCCATATTTGTAACAGAGCATGTATTTATAATATAAACGTCTGCCTGATCCTGGAATGATACGATTTCATAACCTGCTTTTTTAAGCAATTGAGTCATTGCTTCTGTCTCGTATGAATTTACTTTACATCCAAGATTGTGAAGTGCAGCTTTTCTCATATTTTTTCTCCTTTATAAAAATTAACTGATTTTTGCAAATATTTTTGGGCATTTATACACATTGACAAAGATTCAATCCGTGTTATCATTTTACATATAAAGATTAAGAGAGGTATTGATATATGAAAACAGTTACAATCAACTTAGGATCAATTGATAAGGTTAAATCTTTTGTCAATGATATTACAAAATTTGATAGCGATTTCGACTTAGTATCAGGTCGTTATGTTATTGATGCAAAATCAATTATGGGAATCTTCAGTCTTGATCTTTCAAAGCCTATTAATTTAAATATTCATGGTGATGAAGATAATGCTGAAATTATGGAAGTTATTAAGAAATACGAAGTATAATTTCTTCTATTCCTAAATAAGTATTTTTATTTATTTTGATTTTATTAGCAGGTTTACATTTAAGTAAACCTGCTTTTTTATTACAATATCAAATTTTTTAATATCATCTATGCTTACACAGTAATGGATTTCTAACCAATCTCTATAACTTCTGCTGTATTTACAGCATCCTCAAACATTCTGTCGATTTCTTCTGCCAAATGTTTTTCTGAGTTTTTAATCACATTAATATTAGGTTTTGTTACAGGGTGCTTTGCAACAAATGTTGTACAACAGTCTTCGTATGGAAGAATTGATGTTTCATATGTTCCTATTTTTAATGAAATATCAACAATCTCCTGCTTATCAAAAGCAATAACCGGTCTGAATACAGGCATTGTACATACTTCGTTAGTTGCTGCAAGACTCTGCATTGTCTGGCTTGCAACCTGACCAATGGATTCGCCTGTAATAAGTCCCTGTGCCTTTTCCTTGTTTGCAAAATATTCTGCAATCTTCATCATATATCTTCTCATAATAATTGTTAATTCATCATGAGGGCACTTGTCATATATATACATCTGAATTTCTGTAAAGTTTACAACATAAAGTCTCATTGGACCTGAATATTTTGATACTAACTTAGCTAAATCCACAACTTTCTGTTTTGCTCTTTCTGATGTGTATGGTGGTGCGTGGAAGTAAACTGCATCAACCACAACGCCTCTCTTAGCTGTCATCCAGCCTGCTACAGGGCTGTCAATACCACCTGATAAAAGCAACATCGCCTTTCCTGCTGTTCCTACCGGCATACCACCTGGTCCCGGAATAATCTTTGAATAAATATTAATGTGATTTCTGATTTCAACATTAATTTCAACATCAGGATTATGAACATCAACCTTTACACCTTCAAAAGCATCTAAGATTCTTCCACCTAATTCTGCGTTAATCTTCATTGAATCCATTGGATAATTCTTTCTTGCTCTTCTTGCCATAACCTTAAATGTAAAGTTTTTGTCAGGGTATGTTTCATCAATGTATTTAATAACCTGTTCTGCCAAATCATCAAAACCATTGTCTTCAATCTGAACCATTGGACAGATTCCAACAATACCGAAAACGTGCTGTAATGCATCTACAGCTTCATCAAAATCATAATCACCTTCTGCTATTGCATAAATTCTTCCGTTTTCTTTTGTTACCTTAAAGTTTCCGTCAATCTTATCTAATGCTCTTTTGGCATTATCTACCAAAGCATTTTCGAAAAGATATCTGTTTTTTCCTTTTACGCCAATTTCAGCGTATTTAATCAAAAATGATTTAAACATCTTCCTCCTCCAAAATAAATTGTACTAATTTTTATGTTATTTATCTACGCACATATTTTCTCAAAATAGGCAATAATTGCTTTATTTCTCCAACTGCATAGTCAACTTCTTCCTCTGTGTTAAATTCACAAAAACTAAATCTTACTGTTGATTCCAAAAGGTCCTTGTCAATTCCCATAGCCTTAAGTGTTGAGCTTACGGCAGGTCTGTTAGATGAGCATGCACTTCCTGCAGAAATGTATACACCCTTGTCTTCTAACGCATGAAGAAGTACTTCACTTCTAACCCCCTTAAAGCTTGCACTTACAATATGAGGAGCTCCAAGATTACCTTTTCTGCTGTTTACAGTTACACCTTCTATTGCTTCAAGGCTGTCAATTAACTTGTCCTTTAAATTAGTCATAATTTCAACGTTATGCTCTAAGTTGTCATAACAATCCTTTGATGCCTGACCGATTCCTGCTATACCCGGCACGTTTTCTGTTCCGGATCTAAAGCCCATCTGCTGACCGCCACCAAAAATAATGGGGTTAATCTTTGTATTCTTTTTAATATAAATAAATCCGCTTCCCTTTGGTCCGTGAATCTTATGTCCACTAACTGTAAGAAGGTCTATGTTGTCTCTTCTTGGTTTAATTTCCAACTTGCCAAATGCCTGAATTGCATCTACGTGATAAACCACAGAAGGATTTACTTTCTTAATATACTGACCGATTTCTCCTACCGGCTCAATTGCTCCAACTTCATTATTTACATACATTGTTGAAACTAAGATAGTATCTTCTGTCATTTCTTTTTCCAAGGCTTCCATCTGTACAACGCCATATCTGTCAACAGGCAAATAAATAACTTCAAAGTCCTGTTCTTCCAAATATTTCATTGTTGCAAGAACAGATGAATGTTCAACTGATGTTGTTATGATTTTGTTACCTTTACGTTTGTTAGCCATTGCTGTTCCAATAATAGCCATGTTATTTGACTCTGTTCCACCTGATGTAAAGAAAATCTCTTTTGGATCAACTTTTAATATTTTTGCTATATTTTCCTGTGCTTCTTTAATATATTTTTCAGCCTTAACTCCAACCATATGCATAGCTGATGGATTTCCAAAATCCTCTGTCATTGTTTTTACAACAATGTCTTTTACTGAATCTGTAACTATGGTTGTAGCTGAATTATCAAAATATGCTTCCATTTTAACCTCTATATTTAACTATCAATTATTTACATAACTTTAATTATTTTTGTTTCACTCTTCTGTTTCAAACATTAAAACTGACATTAATGCCATTCCGGCTGTCTCTGTTCTTAAAATTCTTTTGCCAAGAGTAATGTCATAAGCTCCGGTATTTATTGCCTGTTCTACTTCTTCCTCTGCAAAACCACCTTCAGGTCCAATAAATATTCCAACGGTCATGTCCGTCTTAATCTGACTTACAACCTGTCTTGTATGAGCCATATTTTCTGCATTTTCATATGGAATAAGTACCATATCCATAGCTTCTGCCATTTTAAGTGCCTCTTTGTATGTTACAGGCATTGAAACTTTTGGAATAATTCCTCTCTTAGACTGCTTAGCCGCACTTTCAGCAATTGAATTCCAACGTTTTGTTTTAGAAACAGCTTTCTTATTATCAAGCTTAACTATGCATCTCTTAGTGAATACAGGAACTATTTCGTATGCTCCAAGTTCAATCATCTTCTGGATAACCGTTTCCATTTTGTCCCCTTTAGGCAATGCCTGAAAAAGAGTAACCTTAATTGGAAGTTCCTTTGCCACTCCATTTACGTCTTCTATTTTTGCTCGCACCTGTTCATTTTCAAGTTCATCTATTGTACAAACATATTCCCTGTCTTCTCCGTCGCTTATAAGAATGGTTTCGCCCTTCTTCATTCTGAGAACGTTTTTTATATGATTAACATCTGAACCTATAATTATAACTGCGTCTTCCTGTATCTGGTCTTTTTTAACAAAAAATCTATACATCTTATTTCACTCTTACCTATTTCTTAATTGCCATAATGGCACGCCAGTCACCCTGATTTACTACTTTTGAAAGCTGAAGATTACTATTATTATTAATTGCATCTTTAACCTCTTCCTCTTTCATATAAATAATACCTGATGAAATAAATACTCCGCCCGGCTTTAAAAATCTATCCACAATACCTGCAATTGGAATAATTACATCTGCAAGAATATTTGCAACAACAATATCGTACTGCTCTGCCTCAAACTCAGCCTGCATTTTTTCATCTTCCAAAACATTGCCTGCTTCAACTTTCACATTATCCATAGAAAGCTTATTTACCTTAAAATTATCATAAACAGCCTCAATTGCCGCAGGATCAATGTCGGTCATATCAACCTTTGAAGCATTTAACTTCTTTGCCACAATTGACAAAATACCACTTCCGCAACCTAAATCAAGAACCTTGTCACCATCCTTGACATATTCCACAAGCTGCTTAATACAAAGCTGTGTTGTGTCATGCTTACCTGTTCCAAAAGCAGTGCCCGGATCAATTTCAATCATCTTCATACCCTTATGCTCTTCATCTACTTCTTCCCAAGTAGGCTTAATAAAAAACTCTCCAACAGTAAAAGACTTAAAATACTTCTTCCAATTGTTAACCCAGTCAACATCTTCAGTTGTACTTTTTTCAATACTGCCTTCGCCCACATTAATAAAGCTCTTAGCTTCCTTTAACTTCTCTCTTAACTGATCAAGAAGCTGCTCTGCATTATCATCTTCCTCTGTATAAAAACTAATATATGCAGTTCCGTCATCTTCAGGAAGGTCAGCCAAATAATCAATAAACTGCTTCTCCTTATCTTCCTGACTAATCTGCACATTATCTTCAACCTGAATACCACTGATTCCAAGTTCCATCAAAACACCACTGACAAAATCCTCTGCCTGAGTAGTTGTCTTTAATTTATACTTATTCCACTTCATATAAACGCTCCATTTCCTGAACCCTTTTTAACTGATTTATCATAACATATAAACATCTAATACGCAAATTATACTTTGCGCGTTTCTACAAGCGATGCGCATTCAGGACGAAATACAGACGTGGGGAGCTTGCTCACCAACGGTTGTATTTCATACTGAATGCATAGCGCGACAGCGCGTCATGAGCATGTAGCGTAAGCGAAATGCGAATGAACATCGCGTAAAACTAAAAATTGTACCATATGTGGCAATTCCTTTTTATATAGTACAGATTTACTCTGGTTTAAGCTGGAACAAACTCATATATGTACCATATTTGAAATTTCTTACTCGTATGGTACAGATTTTCTCTGATTTGAACTGGAACAAACTTATATCTGTACCATATACGAGATTTCTTGTTCGTATGGTACAGATTTTCTCAGATTTGAACTGGAACAAGCTTGTATCTGTACCATATACAAAATTTCTTACTCCTATGGTACAACCTTGCCACATAACATACGAGAACTCGATTCTATGGGGTAGTAACCTATTAGTTTGAATGAGATGAATCTTAGAATCTACCCCATAGCATACTTGAGCTTGATTTTATGGGGCAATTTCCATTAACTTCAATAATGATAAAACTTGAAATTTGCCCCATAATATGCACAACATTAATTCTATGAGGTAATTCCTGTTAGATTCAATAAGAATGAAACTTGAAATCTGCCCCATAAAATGCGAAACATTAATTCCATGAGGTAGTTTCTATTAGTTTCAGTAAGGATTAGACTTGAAATTTGCCCCATAACACACTTAACATTAATTCCATGGGGTAGTTTCTGTTAGTTTCAATAAGGATTAAGTTTGAAATCTACCACATAACATACGTAAATTTGATTCTATGTGGTATTTATCTATTTGAATTTTGTAATTTCAATTTTTTCGATATATAATAAAAACAACTCACATATGATTTTGATATATTTCGGAATATTTTATATAAGCAAACAATAGGCAGGATTTCGCAATTTTGCGAGCATAGTGTAAAGCGTAAAAACTACTGTCTGAGCGTAGCGAGTTTAGTTTTTCGCTTTACAATAGACGGCGGAGCAAAATAAGAAATACAACGTGTTTGCGCTATAAAATATTCCAAAATACACCCAAAAATTATATCTAGTTGTTACTTTATACAAAGGAGATTAAATGATTGAAAAGAATTGATTTTGATAATGGCAATGTTGCCGGCAATATTCTTAATGCTGCCATTCCTATGTTGGTGGCTCAGATTTTAAGTCTTTTATATAATATTGTTGATAGAATTTATATTGCCCGTATTCCTGATGTTGGTACCGCAGCTCTTGGTGCGGTGGGACTTTGTTTTCCTATTATAACTATTGTAACTGCCTGCAGTAATTTGTTTGGAAGTGGCGGTGCTCCTATTTTTTCCATTAGTCGTGGTATGGGTGACTCTAAAAAGGCTAACCGTATTATGAATACTTCTTTTTCTATGGTTTGCGCGGGAGCTGTTGTTTTGACTATTGTTGGGATTGTTTTTGCAAAGCCTATTCTTGTTTTGTTTGGGGCATCTGACAATGCATTGAGTTATGCTTATCCATATATGACTATTTTTATGCTGGGCACTCTTCCTTCAATGATTTCTACAGGAATGAATCCTTTTATTAATGCACAGGGCTATGCCACAACAGGCATGCTTTCTGTTGCAATTGGTGCCATTGCCAATTTTATTTTAGACCCTATTTTTATTTTTGTTTTTGGACTTGGTATTAGTGGAGCTGCTATTGCTACCGTTATTTCGCAAATTTTGTCTGCTTCTTTTGTTATTTTCTTTCTAAGATGTAAATCTGAGTTAAAAATAAGACTTTTGCACTTAAATGAAATAGCAGGTTGTGTTGAGTACGCTAAGAATATTGTTAGTCTTGGAACTGCCGGTTTTATTATGCAGGTTACTAATAGTCTTGTTTCTATCTGCTGCAATAATGTTCTTTCTGTTACAGGTGGGGATGTTTATATTTCGGTTATGACTATTGTTTCAAGCGTTAGACAGATGGTTGAAACTCCTATTTATGCAATTAACGAAGGGTCATCTCCTATCTTAAGTTATAATTATGGAGCTAATCGCCCCGGTCGTGTAAGAAAGGCGGGAGTTGTAATGGGCTGTCTGATTCTTGGATATACTGCGATTATGTGGACTTTGATTATTGTTGCACCACATTTTCTCATTCATATTTTCAGTTCTGACAGCGCTCTTATAGCTGATGCTGTTCCTGCGCTGAAACTTTATTTTGCAGCTTTTATTTTTATGGATTTGCAGTATATTGGTCAGACATTTTTCAAATCACTTAACAAGAAGAAACATGCTATTTTCTTCTCTTTGCTTAGAAAAGTTGTTATTGTTGTTCCTTTAACTTACATATTCCCATATTTGTTTAATATGGGCTCTAATGGAGTTTTTCTTGCAGAACCTATTTCTAATGTAATCGGTGGAAGTATGTGCTTTATTACAATGCTATGCACAATATTACCGGAATTAAAAAGAATGGAAAATAAATAAAAATACCCCTTATACCGACTAAGGTTTTGATTTGTATAATCTCTGCCTTTCCGTTATATGGGGTATTTTTTTCTATTATTTTTTAAAGAATTTCTTTATTTTATCTTCTGCTGTTTCATGTTTGTCTTCACCAAATTCATTTAAAGTGTTACCTGAAACTGCATCAAGTTTTTTGATTAATTCCTTCTGTTCTGATGTAAGTTTTGTAGGTACTTTTACAACAAGTGTTGAGTACTGGTCTCCTCTCATTGAGTTGTTACGTACATGGCATACACCTTTGCCTTTTAATCTGATTCTTGTTCCTGTCTGTGTTCCCGGTTTTATGTTAAATTTAACATCTCCATCAATTGTTTTTACTCTGATGTCGCCACCTAAAGCAGCCTGAGCAAATGAAATTGATGTAGTTGTATATATATCCATTCCGTGACGTTCAAATTCATTACTTGGTCTTACTCTAATATCAACTAATAAGTCACCTCTTGGACCTCCATTACGTCCCGGCTCACCCTGTCCTGTAATTCTAATACTCTGTCTGTCATCAATACCTGCAGGAATATCAACAGAAACTTTCTTCTTCCTTGAAATATATCCTGCGCCATAGCAGTCAGGACATTTCTCTTTAATTACTTTACCTGTACCATTACAATCAGGACAAGTTGTTACTGACTGCATTGTTCCGAAAAGTGTCTGCTGCTGGCTAACGTACTGTCCACGTCCACCACATTTTGAACATTTTTCAGGAGATGTTCCAGGTTTTGCACCTGTACCATTACATTTACTACATGTTTCCTTAAAGTTGATTGTAACTTCTTTCTTGCAGCCGAAAACTGCTTCATTAAAGTTGATTGTTATACCAACTCTAACATCTACACCACGCATTGGACCATTGTTGGCTCTTGAGCTTCTTCTGCTTCCGCCACCAAATATGTCACCAAATATATCTCCAAATCCACCAAATATATCGCTAAAATCTGCTCCGTTAAAGTCAAATCCACCTGCGCCACCTGAGCCGTCAAAAGCTGCGTGACCGAACTGGTCATACTGCTTTCTCTTACTGTCATCACTTAAAACTGCGTATGCTTCTGATGCTTCCTTAAACTTTGAAGCTGCTTCTTCATCTCCCGGGTTTGCATCCGGATGATATTTTTTGGCTAATTTTCTATATGCTTTTTTAATTGTGGCACTGTCTGCGTTTTTGTCTACACCCAGTACCTCATAGTAATCTCTTTTATCTGCCATAGCCTGCCTCCTAAACAACTAAGACTTACTTGCGTGTGAAAACCCGTCCGGGATAACTCGGGCGGGATTTTCACATGCATGTTACATCATTTATTATACTTCTGTAAATTCACCATCTACAACATCATCATTTGCATTTCCGGTACCCTGAGCACCCATGTCTGGACCTGCACCCTGAGCTCCTGCTCCCTGTGTCTGTTCATACATCTTAGCAAATAATTTCTGTGCACTGTTCATTAATTTTTCTTTTCCAGCCTTAAGTTCTTCAATCTGAGCATCTGTAACTTCTTCGCCAATTCCTGCGATTGTAGCCTTTAATGCATCAAGGTCTGCCTGAACTTCCTGCTTGTCGTTAGGATCAAGCTTGTCGCCTGCTTCATTCATAGCCTGTTCTGTCTGTGATACCATAGCATCAGCTTCGTTCTTAGCATCGATTCCTTCTTTACGTTTCTTATCCTGTGCTTCGTATTCAGCTGCTTCTTTTACTGCCTTATCGATATCTTCATCTGACATATTTGAACCTGCTGTAATTGTAATGTGCTGTTCTTTTCCTGTTCCTAAATCCTTAGCCGAAACATTAACGATACCGTTTGCATCAATATCAAATGTTACTTCAATCTGTGGAACACCTCTTCTTGCTGGAGGGATACCATCTAATCTAAACTGTCCAAGGCTCTTGTTGTCTCTAGCAAACTGTCTTTCACCCTGTACTACGTTAATATCTACTGCTGTCTGGTTATCTGCAGCTGTTGAGAAGATCTGACTCTTCTTTGTAGGAATAGTTGTATTTCTTTCAATAAGTCTTGTAGCAATACCACCCATTGTTTCAATTGATAATGAAAGTGGAGTTACATCAAGAAGAAGGATTTCGCCGGCACCTGCATCACCTGCTAATTTACCACCCTGGATAGAAGCACCAAGTGCTACACATTCATCAGGATTCATCTTCTTTGATGGTTCATGACCTGTTAACTGTTTTACTTTATCCTGTACAGCAGGGATACGTGTTGAACCACCTACTAATAATACCTTACTTAATTCTGCTGCTGTAATTCCTGCATCCTTTAATGCATTCTGTACAGGAACTGCTGTTCTTTCAACAAGGTCTCTTGTTAATTCATCGAATTTAGCCTTTGTAAGTGTCATATTAAGATGCTGTGGTCCCTGTTCATTTGCTGTAATGAAAGGAATGCTGATTTCTACCTGAGTTGCTGATGAAAGTTTCTTCTTAGCATCTTCTGCTTCAGCTTTAACTCTTTCCATAGCCATCTTATCGTTTGAAAGGTCGATACCTGTCTTGCCCTTAAAGTCTGCTACCATATAGTCCATAATCTTCTTATCAAAGTCATCACCACCAAGTCTGTTATCACCTGATGTTGCAAGTACTTCGATAACGCCATCACCGATTTCGATAACAGATACATCAAATGTACCACCACCTAAATCGTATACCATAATCTTCTGTTCGTTTTCATTATCAAGACCATAAGCTAAAGCTGCTGCTGTTGGCTCGTTGATAATTCTCTTTACATCAAGACCTGCAATCTTACCTGCATCTTTTGTTGCCTGTCTCTGTGCATCGTTAAAGTAAGCAGGTACAGTAATAACTGCTTCTGTTACTTTTTCACCAAGATAAGCTTCTGCATCAGCTTTTAATTTCTGAAGAATCATAGCTGAAATAGCCTGTGGTGTATAACTCTTACCATCAATTGTTACTTTATAATCTGTACCCATATGTCTTTTAATTGATGAAACTGTACCTTCAGCATTTGTTACAGCCTGACGTTTAGCGTTATCACCAACTAATCTCTGACCATCTTTCTTAAATGCTACTACTGATGGAGTTGTTCTGAATCCTTCAGCGTTTGCTATTACTGTAGGTTCTCCACCTTCCATTACTGCTACACATGAATTTGTTGTTCCTAAATCAATACCAATAATCTTTCCCATGATTGTTTCCTCCTATATAATCTAAAAACTTGTTAATATCTTTATTTGAAATGGTATGTTGTTAATTAGTTAGCAACCTTTACCATACTGTGACGGACAACTGAATCTCTGTATTTGTATCCTTTCTGTAATTCCTGGGATACCATGTTTTCTCCAAGTTCCTCGTTGTCCTCATGCATTACTGCATTGTGAAGTTCAGGATCAAATTCCTTTCCTTCAGCTTCGATAACTGTAACTCCCATATCTTCAAGAGCTGCTGTCATCTGTTTATAGATAAGATTCATTCCCTGACCTACAGGTGAATCCAAATCCTCTTCACTAAGAGCTGCAACGCCTCTTTCAAAGTTATCAACAACCGGTAAAATTTTTTCTATGATTGCCTTAGCTCCTACTTCATACATTGCTGTTTTTTCCTTTTCGCTTCTGTTTCTGTAATTCTGAAACTCTGCAAAAAGTCTTTGATATTTATCATTTAATTCTTCAATCTGCTGATCCTTTTTGTCTTTCTTATCTTTCTTTTTGAAAAACTTCTTTTTAGTATCTTCAGATTCTTCAGAAGTTTCTGTATCTTCAGCTTCCTGTTCATTAGCTTCTTCTACAGTTTCTTCTGTCTCAATATTTTCAGCCTTTGTGTTTTCAGCTTCATTATCTTTAACTTCATTACTAGTTTCTTCGGTAATGTTTTCATCCAAAGTTTCTTTTTCTTTTTCCATTGGACTTTCCTTTCTTTCTTATTCTATTGTCTAACTAAGCTTTGCTATGAATGTTCATCCTTAAATGTATCGCTTAGTTGTTCTTTCACATTTCTTAAAGCATCTACTACTTTCTCGTAGTCCATTCTCTTCGGTCCGATGATTCCTATTGTTCCCTTGAAACCATCTTCCAATTCGTATGTTGCAGTTACAACACTGCAATCTTTCATGGACTGTACAGGACTTTCACTTCCAATGTAGACCTGAATACCTGTTTCCTCATCTCCTTCATTAATTAATTCGGTAAGCTGAGACTTTTCTTCTAATGTAGTAAGTAATTGGCTTGCTCTTTCTTTATCACTTAATTCAGGATATTTGAAAATGTTGGTTGCACCTGAAGTATAAATCTTCATCTGCTCCTCTGTTGCAATTGCTTCCGTTATTGCTTTCAAAACCTCGCTTACAACTGATTCAAACTCTCCTGCCTGTGATGCCAGTGTAGTCATAACTCCTAAATTAATTTCTTCAATTGATAGTCCTGCAAGGACTGTATTAAGAGCTACATTTAATCTGACTACTATTTCCTGGTTAACATCCTTGCTGACTTTGACAATTTTGTTAACCACATGGTTCTTATCTGAAACTACCGTACAAAGAAGACTCTTTTCTTCCAAAACTGAAAGCTGTACGAACTTAATTCTGTTAGTCTGTGCTTTCGGTGTGGAAACCATTGTGGCGTAATTAGTATTAGTTGCTAACATCTTCGCCATATTCTGTAATAAGGTTTCAACCTTATCAACTTTCTGAATAAGTAAATCTTCCTTTTCAGTAACTTTCTTCTCTCTCTCATCAAGCTCTGCCATCCTGTCTTTAAGAATATTGTCTACATAAAATCTGTAACCTTTATCAGTTGGAATTCTTCCTGCCGATGTATGTGGCTGAACTATGTAGCCTAACTCTTCAAGATCTGACATTTCATTTCTAATTGTTGCTGAGCTTAAATTTAAATCTGTATATTTGGAAATGGTTCTGGAACCCACTGGTTCGCCTGTCTCAAGATAGTTCCTAATAACAGCGTCTAATATTTTTTCTTTTCTCTCATTAAGTTCCATGGCATCTCCTTTCTTTTTCTGTTAGCACTCGTTTAATTTGAGTGCTAATATTTTATCTGTGTTAAAGTTACCACTCCTCAACCGCTTTGTCAACATTTTTCTAAAAAAAGTTTTGTAAATAATTTGTGAACTTTCTTTGTACGCGATTGCATTGTCCCAAGGTCTTTTCTCACCTTTGCTTGCACAATGATGGGAAAATGACCTTGGGACACGCCCGGATATGAACATAAAGGTGAAGCGTAAGCTTCGCGATATGCAAATATCAGGGAGGATTGCGGGAGTGCGTAACACGTAACAATCCGTGCAATCAATTGGTGCGGATTTCTAATCTGTATAAGAAAAAGAACTGTTACTCCGGCACTTGAACTCTGCCAACTTAACAGTTCTTTTCATTGTGGTTATTATATTTTTATTATAGCTTTCATCGTCATTGCTATTCCAACATTTATTAACTAATTCTTTGCTTTTTCTACTGCTATAAATCCAAATGTTTCAGGTCCAACATGAGTTCCTATTGTAGGTCCTATCTGATAACATTCCTTAAACTTAATTCCTTTTTCTTCAACTTTCTTTACAAAGTTATCAAGATTCTCCGTTCCGTCTGAATAAATTCCATAAATTGGAAATCTTTCATCTAAGTCCATTCCTTCTATATAACTAACAAGTCCTGCAATGGCTTTCTTTCTGCCGATAAACTTGCCTTTTACAATTAACGTTCCTTCCGGAATTGAAATAACCGGCTTAAGCTTTGCAAAATTACCAAAACCTGCTTGCATCTTTGTAAGTCGTCCACCTTTGTATAAATTTTCAAGATTGTCAATTGCAAGGTTAATTGATATTCTTGATTTTAATTCTTCCAATGCCTCTACAATTTCATCTACAGTTTTTCCTTCATCTCTTAACTGCATTCCGTAATCTACCATTATCTTTATAGCATATACTGCTGTTTTTGAATCTATAAGATGGATTCCGTCATATTCAGCCATATCTTTTGCAATATTGGCACTCTGATACGTTCCACTTATTCCACCTGAAAGCATAACACCTATTATCTGGTCTCCATTAGCCTTAGCCTCTTCGAAAACATCAAGAAATGCCTGTGGTGATGGCTGAGCTGTCTTGGGAAAAATATCTTCCTCCCTCATTCTCTTATAGAATTCACTTCTGCTTATTTCAATTCCATCTTTATATGTATCATTATCAAAAGTAATCGACAAAGGAACAAATGCAATTCCTTTTTCTTTTGCTTCATTTACATCATAGTCTGAACCTGAATCTACCATAAATTTAATCATTATATTTTACCTCTTCACCTTTAAGTGTTTTTATTGTACTTGCTTGTATCGTATACGTCAATAGGCTATTGAATTCTTTTCAAATCCGTAGCATAATAGTATTTCAGCACAAAATAAAAATCAATATATTTTGTACTAATTATAAAGGAGAGTTAACAATATGAATGAATCTGTTTTATCATTTAAAAATAAATATTTTGGCGATAAAAATTTTTACAAAATGACCCTTACAATTGCCATCCCCATTATTATCCAGAATCTTCTTACTAATCTGGTTAGTATGGCTGACAATATTATGGTAGGACAGCTTGGAACTAATCAGATGTCAGGTGTTGCAATTATAAATCAGTTGTTTTTTGTTTTTAATCTTTTAGTATTTGGAGGAATGTCCGGAGCAGGACTTTTTTCAGCCCAGTATTTTGGGCAAAAGAATCACAATGGTGTTCGTGATGTTTTTAGAATGAAGATTCTTATTGGTATTGCAATTATTGCTATTTCTCTTTCTGTTATGATTTTTCTTCATGAACCGCTAATTAATATGTTTCTTCACGAAGGAAGCAGTTCAGGAAATATTCAGGAAACATTCAATTATGCAAAAAACTATCTTTACATAATGGTTATTGGAATTGCACCTTTTGTTATTTCTAACTGCTACAACACTACTCTTAAAGAATCCGGACAGACTGTTGTCCCTATGAAAGCCGGAGTTTTGGCTGTAGTATTTGATATAGTTCTCAATTACATATTTATTTTTGGAAAATTAGGATTTCCTGCCATGGGCGTTGTTGGTGCAGCCATCGCCACTGTTATTTCACGTTTTGTTGAATGTGGCTATCTTGTAATTTATACTCATAGACATTCAAATGATTATCCTTTTATTAAACATTGCTACAGAACTCTTAAGGTGCCGGGGTCTCTTGTTAAGAAAATAATTGTAACCGGTACCCCTCTCATGCTTAACGAATTTTTATGGGCAGGTGGTCTTACATTGCAAACACAGGCTTTGTCCACTAAAGGTCTTGCCACTGTAGGAGGCCTAAATATTTGCAATACTATTGGAAATATTTCTAATTGTATTTTTGTTACAATGGGAACAACTATTGCTATTGTTGTAGGACAACTACTAGGTGCCGGAAAACTGAAAGAGGCCAAAGTGACTGCTACACGAATGGCTGCTTTTTCACTTTTAATATCATTTGGCATGATTATAATTCTTGGCCTACTTGGACCTGTATTTCCACATTTCTATAATACAACCGACGAAATACGCGAACTTGCCACAAAATTTATATGGGCTGTAGCTGCTGCAACACCATTTATATCGCTGTCAAATTCTGAATATTTCATTTTGAGAAGTGGTGGAAAAACTATAATTACATTTCTATTTGACAGTTGTTTTGTCTGCCTTGTAAATGTACCTGTTGCAATATGTCTTACAAACTTTACTGCCATACACATTGTTGGAATATTCTTCCTTGTAAACATGCTTGAAGGTGTTAAGGCATTAATAGGATTTATAATGGTGAAAAAAGATATTTGGCTTAACACAATTGTTGACTAAAAATAATTAAGAAAAAAGAACAACCGATTCATTTTTTGAAATCAGTTGTTCTTTTTTATATTATTAAAATGTAAAACATCAAACTGCTAATTACTTGAATTGTTACCTGCCTGGTGCTACCATAATTTAATATGTTTTTAAAACAAAAATTCTGACATTACATAATTGCTTAAATCTATACCAAACTCTGTAAGCTTAACGTAACCATTGTCATTTATAAGAAACCTTTTATCTTCCATTCTTTCCTGAACTTTTCCGTAAACTTCCATATAAGGCTTCCCAAAATACCGTTCAAACTTTTCCATGCTTACACCTTCCATCATTCGAAGCCCTAAGAACATAAATTCTTCCATTCTGTCCCGTTCAGTAAGCTGCTGTAGATTTTTTACTATACTGTTTAGAATATTAACCTGATTTTCAACTTCACTGGAATTTCCCACATTATTTATTGAATTATCTTTGATATTGTTAGTTAATACTTCAATATATTTATTTATATCTGAAATATTATTATAACGATTCTCTTTATACAAAGATGCCGCACCAATGCCAAAACCTAAATATTCTTTTCGCTGCCAATAACCTATGTTGTGCTTACATTCTTTCCCCGGTTTGCTATAATTAGATATTTCGTATTTTCTATATCCATTAGAACGCAAAATATTATTTGTAAGATAATACATCTTTCTTTCACTTTCTTCATCGGGAAGAATATTTATACCTTTTATCTGAGCTTTTTTTACTCTGTCATACATTAATGTATTTTCTTCAACTATAAGACTATAAGCTGAAATATGCTCCGGCTCTAAGCGGACTACTTTGTTAAGGGTCTCCTCGTAACTTTTTAAAGTCTGTCCCGGCAAAGCGCTCATTAAGTCCACATTAATATTGTCAAAGCCACATTTTCTTGCCAAATTGTAGCTTTCAAGAAATCCTGCGTAATTATGGATTCTTCCAATGGACTTTAGTTCTTCATCATTGGCACTTTGGAGGCCAAAACTTATACGGTTAATTCCACTTTTCTTATATTCCCAAAGCTTGCTTTCCGTAATAGTTCCCGGATTGCACTCTATTGTAATCTCAGGATTTTCAGACATATTACAATTATCTCTTAAAACTGACATAATTTTTGAAATCTGATTTTCTTCTAAAAGTGAAGGTGTGCCTCCACCAATAAAAACAGTGTCCACAACATATTCTGACATTTTATTCTTATTTAGCTTTATCTCATTAATTAATGCCTCAACATATTTCTCTTTAGTTTCCAAATCTGCCGGTGCTGACAGAAAATCGCAGTAATCACATTTTTTTACGCAAAAAGGTATGTGAATATAAATTTCAAGTCCATTCATTATTTCTACTCCAAAACTTATTCATCATCAAGTTTTAATACTGCCATAAATGCTGACTGTGGAATTTCCACATTACCAACCTGGCGCATACGTTTCTTTCCTTCCTTCTGTTTTTCAAGAAGTTTTCTCTTTCGTGAAATGTCACCGCCGTAACATTTTGCCAAAACGTCCTTACGCATAGCCTTAACTGTCTCTCTTGCAATAACCTTACTGCCAACTGCCGCCTGAATTGGAACTTCAAATAACTGTCTTGGAATTTCAGTTTTTAATTTTTCACACATCTTACGTCCGCGTTCGTAAGCTGACGCTTCAGGAACGATAAATGACAATGCATCCACTTCCTCTTTGTTAATCAAAATATCAAGCTTAACAAGCTTAGCCTGTTCGTAGCCCTTTAATTCATAATCAAAAGATGCATAACCTCTTGAACGTGATTTTAAGGCATCAAAGAAATCGTAAATTATTTCATTTAATGGAATATCATATTTAAGCAATGCTCTTGAACCTTCAACATATTCCATACTGATATATCGTCCTCGTCTCTGCTGACAAAGCTCCATAATTGCACCGATAAACTCTGTTGTTACCATAATTTCCGCACTTACAATAGGTTCTTCCATATGTTCAATCTCACTTGGATCCGGAAGATTTGTTGGGTTTGTAAGGTCAATTACTTCGCCATTTTCTTTATATATTTTGTAAATAACACTTGGCGCTGTTGTTACAAGGTCAAGGTTGTACTCTCTTTCAAGTCTTTCCTGAATAATTTCCAAATGTAGAAGTCCTAAGAATCCACATCTGAAACCAAAACCTAAAGCAATAGATGTTTCAGGCTCAAACTTTAATGCTGCATCGTTAAGCTGTAACTTCTCCAACGCATCTCTTAAATCAGGATATTTTGCTCCATCTGCAGGATAAAGTCCACAGTAAACCATAGGATTAACTTCCTTATATCCGGGAAGTGGTGCGTCTGCCGGATTATCTGCATCAGTTACTGTGTCACCTACTTTTGTGTCAGACACATTTTTTATACTTGCAGTAATATATCCAACCATACCTGCAGGAAGTTCATCACATGGAATAAACTGACCTGCACCAAAATAACCAACTTCAACAACATTGGCTGTTGCCCCTGTTGCCATCATTTTAATATTCATACCCGGCTTAACTGTTCCTTCTTTAATTCTGCAGAAAATAATAACGCCCTTGTATGCATCATATAAACTATCAAAAATCAAAGCCTGAAGTGGTGCATTAGCATCTCCTTCCGGTGCCGGAATTTTTTCAACGATTGCCTCTAAAACATCTTCACAATTAAGGCCAGTCTTGGCTGAAATAAGTGGTGCGTCATGGGCTTCAAGACCAATAACGTCCTCTATTTCTGCCTTAACTCTGTCAGGATCTGCTGAAGGCAAATCAATCTTATTAATAACAGGGAATACTTCCAGGTCATGGTCAAGTGCCAAATATACATTGGCCAAAGTCTGTGCCTCAACTCCCTGTGCCGCATCAACTACAAGCACTGCCCCATCACAGGCTGCAAGGCTTCTTGAAACTTCATAGTTAAAGTCAACGTGTCCAGGTGTATCAATAAGGTTAAAAATATACTCTTCTCCATCTTTAGCCTTGTAAATAGTTCTAACGGCCTGAGACTTAATAGTAATACCTCTTTCTCTTTCAAGTTCCATGTTATCAAGAACCTGAGCCTGCATCTCTCTGTTAGTCAAAAGACCTGTCATTTCTATAATTCGGTCAGCCAATGTAGATTTACCGTGATCTATATGGGCTATAATACAAAAATTTCTAATTTTACTCTGATCAATATGTGACAATTTATTCGCTCCAATCTGTTTATATTTTGTCTGTATTATTCTATTTGCTTATATTTTTTAATATCTCTAACAATTAGTTTTCTAAAATTCATTCACATTTTAACATAAATAAATCATAGGTTCAAACATTTTAACTTTATCACTTTATTATTTTCATTTTATTTGATAAACTTAATACTATGTGCCATAATTTTATGTCACTTAAGTGACGGAATGGAGAAAATATGAACTATGCAGAAATAAAAACATTTGATGTGGCAAATGGTCCCGGTATCAGAGTTTCTCTTTTTGTAAGTGGCTGTAATCACAGATGTCCCGGATGTTTCAATGAACAGGCTTGGGATTTCAACTTTGGTCAGCCCTTTACACAGGAAACCATTGACTACATTATAGATACTTTGTCTTTTGGTGCTTATCAGGGAGTTACATTCCTAGGTGGTGAGCCAATGGAGCCTGTTAACCAGAAGGGGCTGCTTCCACTTGCCCGAAAGATAAAAGAAACATATCCCGAAAAAGATATCTGGTGTTTCACAGGATACGACTTTGAAAAAGATATAATTGGACACATGTACAACGAGTGTCCTGAAACTAAAGAACTTCTTTCCTATATAGATGTTCTTGTAGATGGTCCATTCATCGAAGCACAGAAGAACCTAAACCTGGTATTTCGTGGTTCCGAGAACCAGCGCTTAATTAGAATACCTGAAACATTAAAAACTGGGAATATTGTTTTATGGGAAAAAGAAATGTAATCTAAATGGTATCTTTTACCCATTGCAGGCAGAAATTTCTGCTTGCAATGGAGCAAGATACCATTTGGATTACATTACATTTACAATAAAAGGAGAATTGTTATGGCTGTTAATGTTAACGTAAAAAAATTAAAGGAGAATGCTACTATTCCAACTTATGGAACTGAGTATGCCGCAGGTGCTGATTTGTATGCCTGCATTGAAGAAGCTGTTACTATTGAAGCCGGTGAAACTAAGTTTATTGGTACTGGTATTGCAATGGAGATTCCTGAAGGTTATGCCGGTTTGATTTATGCTAGAAGTGGTCTTTCATGTAAGAGAGGTCTTGCTCCTGCTAATAAGGTTGGTGTTGTTGATGCTGATTACCGTGGAGAACTTACTGTTGCTCTTCATAATCACTCAAACAAGGCTGAGACTATTGAACCTAATGAAAGAATTGCACAGGTTGTTATTACACCATTTCTTTCAGCTAATTTTAATCAGGTTGATGAACTTTCTGATACAGTTCGTGGTGTTGGAGGATTTGGTTCTACAGGCAAATAACATTATTTTAAAAAGGCGCATTTCTATTCCATGCGCCTTTTTGCTTTATGCTTTAAATTTTTCATCTCAACCTTACGATATATTTTTCATACCCATAACGTTTTACTGTTGCAGTATAAGATTAAAATGTATCATTTTTGTAACAGCCGTGTTTACGTCATAAAATTTTTTCTTAGTAATTTATTATCAATAATTCTTTATGGATTTTTATTATACTTTTTAATAAAAATCATTATCAAATCCGTCTATTCCAACTTCTATGCTTTTTTTGCCAAGTTCTACTCTCCAAACAAGTGCACTTATTATTTCACACTGCCATATGTAATTCTCATCTTTGTCAACTATGTCAATTCCTTTAGTTTCTTCACCTTTGTCAGCTAATTCATTATAATAAATACCCTGTTCATATGGTTCTACATAAATTCCATTATAGTAGTCTGATAGCTGCTCTATTATTTCTTTTTGAAAAGTATCCAAATTAATAAGAGTTAACTTATTTTTCTCTGCGTTCTGCTTAGCGTAGCTAAGTATACTTTCCACATTGTCTCCTGTGATTTTTATTTCATATATTTTGTTGGTCGTATTGTCCAAATACACGGTTGCCATAATCTTTGGATTCTTGCTTAATGTTGCTGTTGCCTCTAAATATGGGAAAGAAGCACTTTCACCAACAATACTGTAACACTTTTGAATAACAATATTTTTAGGTACCAGTTTTATTGTTTTTTTATTGTTTATTAACTCTTTACAGCCAAAAAGCTCAAGCCAATAATTTATTTGCTTTTTTACATTTTTTCTAATTGTTTTCAATTCGTTCTCTGACGGATCAAACAATACTTCAACTTTCTTTTTTGCATATTCTTTATCAGTAATAATAGAGTTAAGGTCCTCTAACTTCTGGTCTATTGTTTTAGTCTTTGCCGTTGATGCCATTTCAAGGTTTACACTGCCTGTATCCTTATCACTATATTTAACCTGATTTAAGTAGCTTGTATCACTGTAATAATATAATAATTGAGGCAGAAAAACCGCCAAAGCCACAATTAGCAATACTGCCACAGGTAATATTCTTTTCTTCATTTAGTTCTGTCCTTCCTGAAAAACAATACTTATTATCGTACCTTTTCCTGGTTTACTTCTAACACTCCACTTAGCATTATGTATGCTTACAATCTTTTTGCAAAGGGACATTCCTATGCCTGCACCGCCCTCTTTTCTTGCTCTTGACTTATCAATCATATAAAATGCTTCAGTGATTTTTTTAATTTCACTTTTCTCCATTCCACAGCCATTGTCCTGAATGAAAACTGTGTATCCTTTTTCGGTTTTTATAGCCTTAAGGGCAATTATTCCCTGACCTGAAATGGCTTTTCTGCCATTATCGATAATATTCATAAACAGGGACTTAAGCAAATCCTCATTTCCAACAATCACAGCCGGTTCAACAGACATTTTAAACCTGATATTGTGTTCCCTAAGCATTTGTTCTACAGTTTTTTCAATGTCATTAAACATTTTCTCTGTACTAATTCTGTTAAATTCGATTTTCTGCTTATCAAGAGAAATCAAATCCATTAAAGTAAATGACAACTTCTCCAGTCTTTTTCCCTGCAAAAATATATAATTGGAATATTCTGAAATCTCTTCTTTTTCAAGGTCCATTGAACGCATCATATCAGAATAGCCTATAATTGAAGTCAAAGGAGTTTTCAATTCGTGAGCGAAAGCTGCCGTAAAATCTTCCTGTCGTCTTGCTGTATCTTCCAACTCTTCAATATTCTTCTCCAGCCTGTCTGCCATAATATTAAAGCTATTAACCAAGTCTCCAACTTCACCGTCAGTTTTTATCTTTGCTCTTGTGTCGTACTGACCTTTTGCCATTTGACTTACGGTATCAGACAACTTTTCAATTGGTCTTGTTATTTTTTTAGAAAAAACATATGCAAGAATGCAGGTAACAACAAGGGCAATTCCCAATATTACCCTATAATTTTTCATCATTTCATTTATGTCATTGTAAACTTCATTAATGCTGTTAACAATGCTTATGTAATATGTTCCGCTTTCAATTGTCATTTTTGACATTGTTTCCAAATAATAACTACCATTATTTTTAAAAATCAAGTATCCAAAATTATTGTCTTTTAGATCTTTGATTTTTATATTTTTTCCTATTTTGCTGTCAGTATATATTGCTTTTTCTTTCTGATTTACAATTGTAATTCCAATCTGGCTTTCGCCCATACTTCTTTTGACTGAATCAATTATTTTTTCTATGTCATTTTTTTGAATATATTCAGTATCCGATGACAACATTGAGGCTGAAGCTTCAAATGAATATACAAACATTTGATTCTCGTTTTGCTTTCTTGACAATTCTCTACTTAAAGAATTATCAAATGATAACTTTATGAATATTCCTCCAAATATAGAAAAAATAACCGTAACAATTATAATCAGCGAGAAAAACATTTTCCAAAAAAGTTTCATTTAACACCTTTTCCTGTTTGATTATTGTTGATTATATGGATTGCTTTGTGCTCCTATAATCACACTAACTTGTATCCAACTTTGTACACGGACTGTATCTTGTCTCCCCAGTCCAATTTTCTTCTAAGTCTTTGAATATGTAAATCTATAGTTCTGCTGTCTCCAACATAGTCGTTGCCCCACACATTTTCATATATTACATCTCTGTAAAGGGCAATATTTTTGTTTCGTATAAGCAGAACCAAAAGTTCAAACTCTTTATGTGTAAGGTCCAAAGTCTTGCCTGCCTTCGTTACACTTCTTGACTGAAAATTAATTACCACATCATCTTCAACCAACTCGTCGTTTGTCTTCTTGTATCGTCTGAGAACACTTTCAACCCTTGCAAGCATTTCAACTACTTCAAAAGGCTTTGCAATATAGTCGTCTGCTCCTGCTCTAAGGCCCTTAACCTTATTATCTGTAGTTCCCATTGCAGTAATAAAAATAGACGGAATGTCCATTGACTTTGCATACTCCAAAAGTTCATAACCGTCTATTTCCGGTAGCATTATGTCGAAAAGACATAAATCAAAATGCTTACTGTCTAAAAGATTTGCCGCATCCTTTCCGTTATATGCGCATGTACATAAATAACCTGCCTTTACAAGATTTATTTTTATTAAATTTGCAATCATTTCATCATCTTCTGCAACTAAAATTTCTATCATTAATTTTCTCCCAGTATACATATTAATCCACATTGTATTTTACATTAAATTGTATCTTATTTGTAAACTATTCTCCAAGTACTTTTTTTATTAAAACAGCCAAAGGCTCTGCTGCATTTTTTGCCTCCTGATATGTATTGGTCTGTGCCCCAACCTCAATTAACATACACTGTTTACCAAGGGACAAATTATATTCATAAGCATTTACATAATTTCTTCTTGTAAAACCCGGATAATAGCATTCTGCATTTACTTTCATTTGTAGTCCAAGGGCAAGATTTTCGAACCTGTATGGATTTTTCAAATAATCAATATCGCCACTTAGCTTAAATCTGGACATGCCATTAAAAAACATAATCTGGGCAGTTTTCTTTCCATTGATTTCCGTAACCAACCTTGTTCCGTCATTTACTCCGTCTCTGTGAATATCCAAAATCAAACTAATTGACGGATATTTCTTTAACTGCTTCTTTACCCCAACCTTAGACTGGGTGTATGCCTCGTGTCTGTCCAACTTACCATTTACTATATCATATTTTGTTTTGTCGTGTATTACATTATAACCAAACTGCTCTCTTAAAATCTGTGCCAGCCTGTTTCCAACACCAATAATTGTTGTGTCCTCATCCTTTGTTGTGTTTGAAAAATCCTCCATTGAATGAGTATGATATATTAGTATTTGAGGTTTCTTATTGTTTCCCGTTATTTTAAATTCTTTATTTAAAGCCTGTTTAATTGGCATATCACTTTCTTTTATGGTTGTTGCATTTGTTACCGTATAGAATCTGTTAATTACTTCTTTAAAACTGCCAATATTTTTTTCCGTATAAAGTTTTCCCGATTTTTTAGGCATTGGAACTATAGCCTTATTTCTCTTCTTTTTATTGTTGTTCTTTTCATTATTTTTAACAGTTGTTTCCACAGGTTTAGCAGTAGTTTCCACTTCTTTTTTTGCAATCTGATTTTCGGCTTTCATATTTTCATACAAAATATTTATAACCTGGCTATATGCCGGATCACTTGTGTCATAAGTGTATTCGCTTTTTGCTATATAATCTGTTACAACCGTTGTAAGAATCCTCTTTTTTGCATCCTCTGCAATATCTTTGTGATTCTCCAAGTATATCATATATTGTGTCATTATATTTGAGTTTTCCAAAATCTCCTGAGCAAGCATATTTCCTGTTTCCATTAATTCTTTACTTGCGGCAACTTTTATTTTCTTATTAGTTATCATATTTACACAGGAAAAAGTTATATAAGCACACAATGCAACAATAATCGCCTTTACAATTACACTAAACATATAATCAGGCGATTTAAATTTATACAGTTTTATTATTCCATGTTTTGTATGTTTCTGCACTTTTCCTGTCTCCCTTTGTCCCACTTTTAAAATTATATGAAACAAGGTCCTGTAATATTAATTTCTATTTTAAAACATTGCAAAACATATTTATTCCACAGGCAATTATTTTGCTTAAGTTATCAACAATTTCATCTATATCCTTTGGAGTTACAAACATTTGCTCTGTATCTTCCGACAAAAGTTCTTCAAACAACTGATATTTTTCATCAGATGTGTAGTCCTTAAATATATTTGAAATGCTATTATTTTGGTTATGAGAAGCAAGTATTTCCAAAAGCTTCTCCATTGTGTCATTAACAATTGTTGCCCCACTTACAACCATGGGAACCCCAATGGCAATAACCTTGGTATTTAGAGATTGTTCATTCAACCCTTTTCTATGATTGCCTATTCCTGAACCGGGAGTTATCCCTGTGTCCGTAAGCTGTATTGTTGTTGTAATTCTTCTTACATTTCTTGCTGCAAGTGAGTCTATTGCAATAATAATGTCCGGTTTCATTTGAGCCGTTATGCCTTTTACTATTGAAAAAGTTTCCATACCGGTCTGAGCCAACACCCCCGGAGCCAAACAGTACACATTAGGCAAAATTTCAATCTGCTCGGCAACTTTTGGTCCCAATGAATCAGGCGTAGCCTTTGAATTTCCAAGACCCACTATAAGGATTTTTTTTATGTTTTGATTCTTAGTCATCTCTTCCATATGATTTGCTATCTCTTTTGCAAAAATATTTTGCCTCTCCAAATCATCTTCCTTAAAAAGTCTTGTTTCCATTGTAACATAACTTCCTATAGGCTTTCCCATGGACTTTGCGCCATTTTCATTAAATATTTCCACATCTGTTGTTGTCATAAATAATTCTTTATTGTAATTTTTGTCTATTTTTACTCCACTAATTTCAATATTTCTTTTAAATCGTTCTCTTTCCTCTAATGCCAAATCCGTATAAATGTTTATTTTTTTCATAAAGCCCCCTGAAAACTATATATTCTTAAAGACGTTATTTGTCATTCATCAAATTCAATTTTTTCTTATAAAGCCATCCATCGTAAATTCTAAAAAATAAAGCGAAGCACTTTATGCTCCGCTTTATTAATATCTACATTATTATTAAATTTATTCAAACTCAAAATATGGCTGACCTTTTTTAAGCTTTACACCCTTAGCCTCTGCCATTTCAGATACACTTACTATCTGATATCCTTTCTTCTGAAGCTTTGGAATGGCTTCTATTGCTGCATCCACTGACCAGCTATGAATGTCATGCATAAGAATTATCTGTCCATCCTTTGCACTGTCCATTATAGATTTAACTGTTTCCTTCTTGCTTTTAGTCTTCCAGTCCAATGTGTCAACTGACCAACATACAATAGGCATCTTAGCAGCTTTCTGCACCTTGGCATCTCTTATTCCTGAACCATATGGTGGTCTTAAAAATTTAGGATCATATCCTACTGCCTTTTTAACCAATTCATTAACTCCATTAATCTCGTATTTACGTTTACTCTTAGATACCTTGTCTAGTGCACAATGATTCATTGTATGATTTCCCAAGTCACATCCAAGAGCATCCATTCTCTTAAGTAATTTATCAACCGGAATATCAGTTCTCTTAAGGCTGTATCCACACATAAAAAATGAAGCTCTTGCATTATACTTCTCTAACGCATCCAATAGCTTTCCTGTATATTGTCCCGGACCATCATCAAAAGTCAACGCAATCATAGGCTTGTTAGGATCTATTGCTCTTGTGGTTTCTTCCTGAACTGTGGTCTCAACTATGGTCTTCTTAACTATGGTCTGCTTCTGGCTTGTTTCCACATTTCCCGCTGTTGGTACTGATTTTTTCTTTTCCAAAATCATCTTTCCGGCAAAAACTATGACAATAATAACCCCCAATATTATGGCTATTTTTTCATACTGTCTGCGCACTTCTTTCTTTCTTTGTAATTTCTTTAGTTCGTTTTTCTCTCTCGTTGTCATATTTACCTCACTTTCTCAGAACTGCATTATATTACTTATATTTAAGTTTTGCAATACTTTTTTTTATTATTTTCGACTTTTTATACCACTCTATTTTCACCTTATTTTCCCACTTAATTTTTGCCTCTTTTCTTTTAATCTTATGTTTATTTTTTGCTTGTGACTACTATAAAATAATGATAAAATTTAGTCAGCATATTTTGTGAGGTGTAACGTGAAAACTTTAGCTAATGATATTAAAAATAAAAGCTTTAAAAACGCATATCTTTTATGCGGTGAAGAAGAATATTTGAAACTTAATTATAAGAACCAGCTGATTAAATCCATTGCCGGTGATGATACAATGAATCTTGGAATGTACGAAGGCAAAAACATTGACATTAATGAAGTTATAGACAGTGCGGAAACTGTTCCTTTTTTTGCTGAATACAGACTTATTGTTATGGAAAATACCGGTCTTTTCAAAAGTGGCGGGGAGCAGCTTGCCGAGTATATGAAGACTATTCCTTCAACTACTATTTTTCTCTTCGTTGAAAGCGATGTAGACAAGCGTAGCAAAATGTACAAGGCTGTAAAATCCGCAGGTTACATCTGCGAAATAAACCGACAGACTGAAAATGATATTGCAATTTGGGCTGCAAGAATTTTTGATTACAATGGCAAGAAAATCACAAAAGCCAATATGTCATACCTTATTGCCAGCGTTGGCACCGACATGGAAGTCTTATCAAGAGAAATCGAAAAGCTTATTAGCTACGCACTAAACAAGAACGTTATTTCTAAAGAAGACATTGACGCTGTTTGCATAAAACAGCTTAACGTTAGAATTTTTGATATGATGGATGCAATTTCTGTAAAGAATCAAAAGAAAACCTTAGACTGTTATTATGAATTAATTGCAGAAAAAGAACCTCCTATGAGAATCCTTTTTATGATAAGCAGACAGTTTAATCTTATGCTTCAGGCTAAAGACCTTTCATCCCGCGGAATGAACCGCGAACAAGTGGCACACACAATGGGCGTTCAAAGCTTTATAGCCGGCAAATGCATCAACCAATGCCGTAATTTCTCAATGGCCGAACTAAAATCAGGGCTCGCTGAAAGCGTAAACACCGAATCCCTAATTAAATCAGGAATGATGGACGAAAACATAGGGGTTGAAATGCTGCTGGTAAAATATAGTAAGAGAAACTAAAAAAGAAGTTGCAGAAAACTGCAACTTCTTTTTTATTCACAATTGTAATTATGCAACTGTGTTAACTAATTTTGTTAATCTTGAAATCTTTCTAGCAACGTTGTTCTTGTGGTAGATACCCTTTGAACCAGCCATTTCGATAAGCTTTGTAGCTGCAACTAAAGCTGTGTTAGCTGCTTCCTTATCGTTAGCTGCAACAGCTGCTTCAACTTTCTTAATAGCTGTCTTAACTGCTGACTTAACTGCCTTATTTCTTTCGTACTTTGTCTGATTAACTAAAATTCTCTTTTTTGCTGACTTAATGTTTGCCATTTTTGTCCACCTCCGTGAAAAATCTAATTGTGATTTCCGTTGAGAGAGATTGGAAATCAAGTTTCACCATCTGCGCCATTGGAAATGCGGACGTTTGACGCAGACACTAAAAATTATTCTAGTAAAAAAAATATATATTGTCAATATTATTTTTTAAATTTTCATTTAATTTTTACCGTATCGTTATCCCACCTTTTTCATCCGTCCTATATATCACCCCACCCTGCTTTCGTAATCTTTCCATTGTTTCATTTCCAGGATGTCCGTATGAGTTGTTTTTCCCCACAGATATTATGCTGTACTTTGGATTTACTTTTTTCAGAAATTTTTCTGAGCTTGAATAGTTTGAACCGTGATGTGCCACTTTTAGGACTGTGTAGTTTTCTTCTATATCATCTTTTATTTTCTCTTCAATTTCCTTTGATATATCTCCTGTCAGCAGTATTTTTGAAGTTTTATTTTTAACGGAAAGCACTGTACAGTAGTCGTTTTTATCCGATGCTGTTGTTGTGGTTTCCGGATATATACACTTAATTTTCGTTTTGCCAAGGCTCAATGTATCTCCTTTTTTTATGTACAAAACATTGATTTTTTTTAACTTTGCTTTTTCAATCAGTTCATTGTAAGTATCATCCTTCATATTAATGTCTGGCATCACAAGGTTTTTAATTCTTATTCTGTTGGAGTTATTATTTTCTAAAATTTCCAGTATACCGCTTATATGGTCTTTGTCCGTATGGGTTATTATGGAATAGTCGATTGTTCCTATGCCTTCGGCTTTTAAGTATGGCACTATGCAATTTTTTGCCACCTGTTTTTCAGACGTACTTCCCCCATCTACCATAACTTTCGTTCCATTATCTCCATGTATCAATATGCCGTCACCCTGTCCCACGTTAATAAATGTTATGTAAAACCCCGGATTTGGAATATAATATATCAAACAATTTAGTAGCAAAAATCCTACAATACAAGCTAATCTTAGTTTTACATTTTGACCCTTTATTCTTCTCTCTTTTTTAGCTTTCTTTTCCAGTACAAGTCCTGTTTCTTTTTTTATTATGTTCCTTTCCTTCTCAGCCCTTGTATACTTATTTCTTATGTTTTTAAGTCCAAACAAAACCACAAGTAATATTGCATAATAAACTATAATTATAGTCACTTTAGGTTGTCCCACCACTATACTTGCAACTGAGCTTTTGTTAATTATGTTACACAGAAATGTGTAAAGTTCCAATATTCCACAGCCTGGAAATATTACAGCTTTTCCAAAGCCAAACATTATGCATGAGCAAAATATTCCCGCAATTGAAGATACAATTACCACGCTCATTAAAGGCACTACAACTATGTTTAACAAAAAAGAAAATGTTGGCAGTTCATAATAATTCCACGCCAGTATTGGATTCATTACCAAACTTATTGTAAAATTAGCACTTAAGACTTTGATTATTTTATTATCCGTGTTCAAAATTTCTTCAACTATTGGCAAAATAAGCACTATAGCTATAATTGCCCCAAAGGACATTTGAAATCCACTATTACAAACCACAAAAGGGTTCTGAACAAGCAACACAAGTCCTGCAAGGGATATGGCTGTTATGGCATCGTATTTTCGTCCAAGAACTTCCCCTATTATTTTTAGTATAAACATTATTATTGCCCTAATTGTTGAAATTCCAAAACCTGACATTATTCCAAAACTCAAAACAACAGGTATGGATACTGCTGCTGAAAAAAGAAATCTGAATCTTCTTCTAAGCAATCTGTAAATTGCCATGCCGATAAAGCTAATGTGTAGCCCGCTTATGGCAAGTATATGTGCTATTCCTGACACCGAATATAACTCCTTTATGTCACTGTCAAGGTCGGTTTTGTCCCCAAGGATTATTGCGCCGATTATTCCATTCTTATTATTTATAATAGAAAATATCCCCTTATTATCACTGCAAAGCTTTTCCAGTCTTTCAATTATTTCCATTCTCATTTCATAAAGTCCCTGTCTTATTCCGCTGTAATCACTGTTTATTACTTCAATGGTTCCTGCTTCTATTTTTCCATAAAAACCTAATGACAGATAATATTTTTTTGAATCAAAATTTCCCTTATTGGCAGCTTCTTCAAACTGTCTTAACTTTCCCCTTACTTTTATAATATTTCCTATTTTTACATTAGGAATCTTCTCTGTATTTACAAATATTCTTTTAACACTTACGCTCTTTTCTCCATTCTCCACTTCTACACCTTTTAAATAAATATTTGTACCAAATGCAGTATTTTCTATTTTGTATATTTTTCCCTGTACAATTACAGTATTTTCCTTCAAATCATATATATGATTCCGTGTTGTAATTTCGTTACTCATTAACATAAATCCCATAATTAAAGTAAAAAAAATCACCACAAAAGCACCCATATCTTCATATGCTTTTATGATGATTTTTCTAATAACTATAATTGCCAGCACAATGCATGGCACTGCTATATTCAAGTCAAAAACAGCTATTACCTCTCCAAGTACAAAAGCCAGTAATATCCAAAATACCGGTCTTTTTATAACTGTCACTCCTTTTTTATTTATTTTTCTGTTCAACCAAATCCAAATTTCTTATAAAAGGCTCTGCCAATGAAATATCGTCGTGATATTTTAAAGCTGAATCACCCTCTACACTTATCTGAACCTTATGAATGTTATCAAGTTCCAATAAAGAATTTACGATTGAGTATATTACAAGCTTGTTGGAAACCGTACTCTGTTCCGTTAAGAAATTGTCTCCAAAATCCACATAACATATGTTTCCGGCTGTTGCAACACTTATAAGCTCTGTGTCACTTGTAAGGGTGGCTGTATATTTTCCTTTCTGCGGGCCCTTAATAAGTTGCTCAACTATAAACTGCTCTTTTGATTTTCCACTGTAAGATGCATTATTAAGATTGTATTCCTTTAATTTAGTACCTTTCTTATTGGCAAAATACAACTTGAAATCATCCTTATTCTTATCTGCTAAATCCCCTCTTAATCCCGAAATAAAATCAGATGCTTTCATTGCCGTTACTGTTTTGTCATCTCCTGTCTGTCCATATGGTACACCCCCTATTGTAAATGCCACATAGTCAACACCGTCAATCTGATTAAGAGTGCAAACTACTGCTGTCCTGCACAACACTTCCACCTGTGGATTTAAAACATTATAGCTTTCGCCAAAATCCACTGTTAAAAGTCCATCTGCCAAAGTATAACCGTTAACTGTTACAGTGTCCGGAATTGCTTTTTTATCATTATCCTTACCATTCCTTTGCAATGCCTTAAGTGCTTCAGAAATCTGATTTTCAGTTTCGCCTTCCTGAAGTTTGTAACTTTCCGTAACTAATTTTGTATTTGCTGTATTAACATAATACATCTGAAAGCCTTTTTCTGCTTTAGTTACTGACTTGTTTCCACAGCCCCACAAAGTTGCAATAAGACTTACAACTAATATTAAATTAACTATATTTTTGATAGTTCTTTTCATACCTTTCAATCTCCATTTATGCAATGTACTTAAGAGGTATACGTACAGTAAATGTTGTACCTTCTCCCTCTTTACTGTGAATCTTAATGGAACCATGGTGCTTCATAACTATTTCCTTAGTTATGGCCAGACCAAGACCTGTTCCTCCTGTCTCCCTTGAACGTGCCTTGTCAACTCTAAAGAATCTTTCAAAAACTCTGTCCTGATTTTCTTCAGAAATTCCAATTCCTGTATCTGTTACTTTTAAATAAAAATACTGGTGGTCTGAATTTAATGATGCCGTAACAGTTCCATCTGTATTGTTGTACTTTATTGCATTTTCAACTAAGTTAGTTGCCACACTTGCAAACTTAAGTTCATCTACATCTGCAATGACCGGTCTGAAACTTTCAAATATTAATTCAATGTTTTTGCTTTCAGCTATAGGCTTTAATCTCTTAAGAACAGCTTCCAATATTTCATTAATATTAACTGATGAAATATTAATTTCTGACTCTGATTTTTCCATTCTTACCAATGCCAAAAGGTCTGTTATTATGTCATTTTCCCTGTCTATTTCTTTTGAAATATCATGCAAAAATTCCTGATATAATTCTTCCGGTAATCCCTGCTGACCTAAAAGTGAATCAGCCAAAACTTTCATTGACGTAATAGGTGTCTTTAATTCATGTGACACATTAGATACAAATTCCTGTCTTGATTTTTCCTGCGTATTTAATTTGTTTACAAGCTGACGAAATTCGTTACTTATATCCATTACTTCCCGGTAATCTTTTTCTTCTTCCATATTGCCCTTTGCAATTTCTTCAATGGAAATACCGATTCTCTTAATTGGTTTTGTAAACATAACTGCGCATAACCAACTTGCAAATAAAGCAAAAATCAAAACAAGTACATCTGCAATGGCCACATTTCTTACTATATAATCCTTGTAATCAACTGCATCTGCTGTGGAATAATTGATGTATAAAGAACCTATAACCGTGGTTTTAGTCTCTCCTTCACCGTCTGAAACAGTTGATGTAATAGGTATCGCAAATTCTATGTAATTATGACTCTTGCTATCAACCTGAACAGTCTCACCCTTAAAACTTTTAATAACATTTTCAGATATACATGTCTTGCCTTTTTCACTGCTATTGCTATCCTTAATAATAACATATCGGCTGTTTACAACCTGGATTCGACAATTATATTCCTTGGCTAACTGTTCAATCTGGGCATCTACAATATCAATGTTCTCATTGGACTGGTCCAAATAATTATTGTTAATAATATTATTCTTTAGCATTGTATTGTTAGCCTTAAAGCTGTCTATTCTGTTTTTTAAATAATTCTTTGTTGTTACGTTAACAATAAATATGCTTGAAGCAAGAGCCGGTATAATAATAGCAAGCATAATTACTACAAAAACTCTTAGCTTCAAGCTTCTTATTGGATTAACAAACTTTAAAATCTTATTATTATTCATGTTTCTATCCCTGGAAATAATATCCCATACCCCACTTTGTGTGAATATACTCCGGTTTAGCCGGGTTCTCTTCTACTTTCTCTCTTAATCTTCTAACGTTTACATCTACGGTTCTTGCATCACCCGGATATTTAGAGCCCCAAATCAAAGTTAAAAGCTGCTCTCTACCGTATATCTTTCCCGGATTTTCAGCTAAAAGTTTCAAAATGTCAAACTCCTTAACTGTTAATCTAATTTCACGATCCTCAATATAAAGACGCTTAGCTTCAATGTCAAGCTTAAGCTTTCCTGATGTAATAACCTTTGGTTCCTCAGGTTTTGCAGGAGCTTTACGCTTATTTCTTCTGATAATGGCTTTAATTCTTGCCTTTACTTCCAATATATTAAAAGGTTTTGTAATATAATCATCTGCTCCATATTCAAGGCCCAATATTTTGTCCATATCATCACCCTTTGCAGTAAGCATTATAATAGGCATATCGGAAAACTCTCTAATCTGCTGACAAACCTCATATCCTGTTAAAATTGGTAGCATCAAATCTAAAAGAACTATATCATATTCAGTTTCTTTCGCCTTATCAACGGCTTCCTGTCCGTCATAGGCACAATCAACTTCATAGCCTTCCTGTTCCAAACTAAATTTCAGTCCCTTTACAATTAATTTTTCATCATCAACTACTAACGCCTTCATTACATAAACCTTTCTACTTAATCAACAGTTATCATTTTTTCAATGTTTGAGTAAATGGAATCACCTATTCCCGACACGTTTTTTATATCTTCCTTAGTTTTAAAATCTCCATTCTCCTCACGGTAGGCTATAATTGCTTTAGCTCTTGTTTCTCCAATTCCTGACAACGAAGTAAGACCCTCAACATCTGCAGTGTTAATGTTAACCAGATTCTCCTTAATGTCTTCACTATCATGTGTCTTGTCATTAGTGTCCTGGCTACTATTCTGGCCATCATTGCCTGAATCAGAATTTCCGTCTAAATTTTTCTCTGAACCATTCTCATTCTCCTTAAGCTTAGCATAATATTCCTTCTGGGAAAGTACTACAATATTCTGGCCGTCTTTCAAAACTTCAGCCATATTAACTCCCTGCTTCTGGGCTTTCTTAGTAAGCCCTCCTGCCTTCTCAATAGCCATAAAAACCCTGTCGTTACTCTTTAAACAATACACTCCCGGATTGTTAACCTGACCACTGACATAAACATAAATCTCTTCCAAACTTTCTGATGGTTCTTCACTGTTCTCACCGGCTTCCACACGTGTAGTCTGACTGTTGTTTTCAGCCTTATCCGTTAAAGAAACCTGAGTATTTTTATCCTTACAGCCCGTAAAAAATACTAAAACCGCAACCATTGTTAAAACAATGTATTTCTTTGTATTAATCATTCAAACTCCTATCCGGAGCTTCCCCTTGAACGCATATCATAATTGTACAAAATTATGTTTCAGTTAGCAACACTCATTTTTCACAATTTTATATTAATTTTATCTTTCAAAAATGAAAATACCTACAATTGCAATAATTGCACCCATTAACTTGCTCCACTGAAAATCAACCTTTTCAACTCCAAACATTCCAAACACCTCTATCAGATATGCAATAATAATCTGGGATATTACAATCAAAAGAACTGCCTTTGCAGGGCCAAGTATGTTCATACTCTTTATAACTGTCAAAGTAATAAATGCCCCAATGACACCACCCAGCAGCATATACTTATTTTCCATATGAAACATACCCGACACATTTTGACGTCCCGTAATAAACCAAGCCAAAATACAAACGATAAAAGCCGTTAGCTGCACCCATGAATTGGCAGCCCAAAGGCTACTACTTTTCGTAACCTGCGTGTTAAAAACACCCTGAACACTCATCAAAGCTCCTGAAATCAATGCAATAATAAATCCCCACATGTAAAAAACCTCCACTATTCACTTGATAAGGTATTTTTTATATATATCGCACAGAAATTCCCGTTGCAAACACGTTGATTTACGCGTTTCTACAAGCGGTGCATAAATTAGATAAACTGCTTTTATGAGCTTGCTCGATAAAAGCTTGTTTAACTAATTTATATATCGCGCTAGCGCGATATAAGTATGAAGCGTAGCGAAATACGAATCACCGCTTGTTCCGCCGCCTATTGTAAGACAAAAATCTAAACTCGCCTACGGCTCAGACAGTAGATTTTTGCCTTACGCTATGCTCGAAAAATTGCGAAAATCTGCCTATCGTTTGCAACGGAAATTTCTGTGCCATATTAAGTCAAAAAAAAATACCCACCAAATGTTTATAGTGGATATTTTTTACATATTTGATTTATTTATTCATTGTTTTAAATATTATTGATATTGTTGTGCCTTCCCCAAGGGTACTGTCGATTTGGATTTCTGCCTCGTGTTGTTCTGCTATGTGTTTTACAATGGCGAGCCCAAGTCCTGTACCTCCTGTTTTCTTTGAGCGGGCTTTGTCTACTCGGTAGAATCGCTCGAAGATTCGGTTTAAATCGTCTTCCGGTATTCCAATACCGTCATCCTTTACCTGAAGTATTATGTTGTCATCTTTTTTGAATACTGATGCCCATACGTGTCCTTCCGGCTTGTTGTATCTTATGGCATTATCGCAAAGGTTGTATATAACCTCCTGTATCATTTCCTGATTTGCCTTTATTATACAGTCTTTTTCTATTATGTCTGTTGCGATTGTTATGTTGTGCTTTTCAGCATTCATCTGCAACATGTCCACACAGCTTACTACTTCTTCATTTAAGCTTACGTTTGTTGTTGACAGCTGATGGTCCATAACATCTAACTGTGACAATTCAATTATGTCATTTATAAGTGACAATAATCTGTTGGCACTTTTATGAATTTCACTGGCAAAATGCTGGATATCTCCCTCTTTTGCCATTCCTGTTTCTATCAGTTCTGCGTAACCTGAAATTGAAGCTAACGGTGTTTTCAACTCATGGGATACGTTTGCCGTAAATTCCTGTCTCATTTTTGAGCTTTTCTTTAATGCTTTATGCTGGTTGTGAATTTTGTCCATAAACGGCTGGATTTCTTCATATGTTTCCGTTGCCTTATCATCTTCAAGATGTTGTGCCATAAGCTCTATTGGCTTTATAAGACTTTTTGCCAAAAGTTTTGCCACAACAAGACTTACTCCTATTGCCAAAATAAAAACTACCAAAAAGATTGGGAATATCTGTGCGCCAAACTGCCACAGGTTTCCTGCTTCTTTTGCAACTCTTATTATTTGACCGTCGTTCATTTTTTCAGCATAGTAGTATGTATTTTTTTCAAGTGTTCCTGACTCTCTTATTGCACTTCCACTACCTGTCTTTAATGCCTGTTTAACTTCCGGTCTGTTTCCATGATTTTCCATGGAGCCAATGTCTGCATTACTGTCATATTCAACTTTTCCGTCACTGTCTATAACTGTAATTCTCAGATTATCTATTTTAGGATCAAAGTCCTTTTCTATATATTCAAGAACTGCCTCCGTTGTTTTTAAAATATGAACATGAGTCTTAAGATCCTCCATAACCTGACTTCTGTACATATTATAAAAAATTCCTACACTTGCTATCATTGTTATTATTGTAAAAATAACCGAAATAATGGTCATCCTTGTATATATTTTCTTTTTCACTTACTTGTCCTTTCTGTAATTCATTGTGTAACCCACATTCCTTACAGTCTGAATAAGATTTCCTTTTTCGCCTATCTTACGTCGTAATGTTTTAATGTGCATATCAAGAGTACGTGATTCACCTTCGTAATCAATCCCCCATACTCTGTCAAGAATCTGGCTTCTCTGAAGAACGATTCCTGAGTTCTGAATTAACATTTTTAATAACTGATATTCCTTGTATGTTAATTCAGTCTCTTGTCCATCAACTAAAACCTGATGCTTAGCATCATCCATTGTTATGCCATCAAAACTGTAAATGTGACTTCCACCTGAAACATTTGCTCTCCTTAACAAAGCTTTCACTCTTGAAATTAGTTCCATAATTCCAAAAGGCTTTGTCATATAATCATCTGCTCCCTGATCAAGCCCTTTTACCTTGTCCATTTCAGAAGTTTTTGCAGTAACCATTATAACCGGTAACTTTGCCGTACTCTGCTCAGCTCTCACATCCTTTAACACAGATAATCCGTCTCTGTCAGGTAACATTATATCCATAATTATCAAATCCGGATGCTCTTTTGTCAAGGCATTTTCGAAATCTGATGCTGTTGCGAAAGCACTTACCTCATATCCTGCATTTTTCAATGCAAACTGTTCAATTTCCGAAATATTCTTATCATCTTCTAAAATATAGATTTTTCCCATATGCGTTTCCTATTTTTTTTCAGGTAAGATTGAATAAGCAATGTTTACGGCATGATCCGCTATTCTTTCTAACCCAATTACTAAATCAGTAAAAATAAGTCCAGCCTCAATTGAGCAATCACCTGCTGCCATTCTTTCAACATGACCTTCCTGATAATCAATCTGCATCTGATCAATAATGTCTTCTAATTCATTAATCTTATCCATATTAGACTTGTCATTGTTAACAAATGTTTTTACTGATTCATCAAAAATCTTAATTACTTTGTTATACATTTTTATAAGTTCTTTTTTTCCTTCATTAGAAAAGTTGATTTTTTTATTTTTCTCTTTAAAAGCGTCATCCATAATATTTACTGCATGGTCGCCAATACGTTCTACGTCAATAACAACGTGGAATAAACCACCTAATCTTTCTCTATCCTTAATAGGCATACCATACTGGTTAGCTTTTACCATATATTCTGTTATTCTATGACTTAAGAAATCAATGTACTTCTCTCTTTTATAAACATCATCTGAAGCACTTCTGTCATTTTCAATTAATGCTCTTGTTGAAAATTCAAGATTCTCTCTTACCATTAATGCCATACGTTCAATTTCCTGAACAATTTCAACCATGGCTGTTGATGAAGATGGTGCACCTGAAACTCCAATGTATTTTAATACCATTTCGTTTTCATCATGTTCTTCATTTCCCTTTGAATGAATAACCTTCTTTGATAATTTTACAAGAAGACCTGAACATGGGAATAATATAATAGTCTGGAATACCTTAAATAATGTGTCTGCGTTGGCAACAAATCTCTTAAAGTCACCTGAACCGCTAATACCCATAATTCCATTAATAATAGTCTGGCTTGCAAAAGCTAATATTATTGAAATAACAACAAGACCTACAACGTTAAACATGACGTGGATAAATGCTGTTCTCTTAGCGTTTCTGTTAGCATTCATTGCAGCCATAACTGCAGGTGTACATGAACCGATGTTTGCACCTAAGATAAAGTATAAACATGCCAATGGTTCAACAAGTCCTGAGCCTGCCAATAATACCAATACGCTGACTGTTACTGATGAACTCTGAACAATAACTGTTAAAACAAGTCCAAGCAAAACTGCTATGAAAGGATTGTCCAAATATTCAAAAATCCTTACTAATGACTCATATTCCGGTATCTGGCCAAGTGCCCCTGTCATAAAGTTAATTCCAAGGAATAATGCACCGAAACCAAAAATAACCGCTGCTATCTTTTTAAGTAATGGTTTCTTTCCGAACATTAATACGGCTGAACCAATAAATATAATAAATGGTGCCACTGCCGTAAGCTTTAATGATACTAACTGTGAAGTGATTGTTGTACCGATGTTTGCACCAAAAGTTAACCCTACTGATCTTTCAAGTGTTAAAATGCCTGCATTTACAAAACTTACTTCCATTACAGTTGTTGCACCTGAAGACTGAATAAATGCAGTAAATAATGCACCAAATACTACTCCTATAAATTTAGTTTTTGTGCATTTGTCTAATACCCCTCTAAGTTTTTCACCTGCGGCCTGCTGAAGACTGTCACTCATATATTTCATTCCAAATAAAAAGAGTGCAAGACCACTCAACAATTCTGTTATCATTGTGTACATAACTCTAATTAACTCCTAAATATCTTTTTCATTATTTTCGCTGTCGCTTCTTTACAATAACAAGCCTAAGTAAAATCTACGTAAAAATTTTAACATAGTTTTTACTTTTATACTAGATAAATATCTTTTTTTTAATATTATTTCGATTTATTAGTACTTTTCCACAAAATTTGCATAAAGATACTGCTAATTTTTTCAGTTTGGTTTTAAATATACGCCTCTGCAATCCTTTGGAGAATTTTTGCTTAATATAATTTCCATATGAATTTCTTATTAAGAAAAAAAATGTGGGACATTTTCTTACATCCCACACTTTTTCTTAACAAAATATTTACTCCATTATTTTGTATTTTTTCATTAATTCTTTCTGATAAGACTCATCTTCTGCTGATTTTTCAAGCTCATCATATTTCTTTTCTGACATTAATGCTTTGATTAACTTATTAACCTGACCGGATCCCTGAGCTTTTCCTTCTGCAATGCCTTTTCTCCAACCTTCGGCAAGTCCTCTCTTATACTGTCGGTCCATTTCTGTATTATATGACATGTATATTACCTCCAATGCCTATTTTGTCTATCGAGTTATCCTATGGACATCTTTTCCCATAATCCTATATTATAAGCATTGTGACAAAATTTCAATCATTTCATCAACATTTTCTTTTGTTATAACAAGAGGTGGTACCATTCTAAGCACATCACATCCTGCTGATATAACAAGAAGTCCTTTTTCAATGGCTTTATTTACAGTGTCTATAACAGGTGTTGTAAGAACAAGTCCCTGCATAAGTCCTTTACCACGTCTTGCAACAACATTGTCATACTGTTCCACTAATTTGTCCAACTGTTCTTCCAAATAATTGCTTACTTCATTAACATGTTCAAGAATATTCATTTCTTCAAACAAATCAAATACTTTTGAAACTGCTGCTGTTGCCAATGGATTTCCACCATAAGTTGTTCCGTGATCTCCCGGAACTAATGAATCACAACACTTCTCCCCTGCAACAAATGCTCCAACAGGAACACCACAGCCTAAAGCCTTGGCTGTTGTAATAATATCAGGTTTAACATTATAATGCTGGAATGCATACATCTTTCCTGTTCTTCCCATACCACACTGGATTTCATCACAAATCATTATAATGTCATTGTCATCACAAATCTTTCTGACTCCTTCCATAAATTCCTTAGTTGCCGGATAAATTCCACCTTCACCCTGCACAGGTTCAACAATAATGGCACATGTTTTTTCATTTATTAATGCCTTTACACTGTCTAAGTTATTAAACTCTGCAAACTTAATTCCTGAAATCATTGGCCCAAAAGGTTCCTGATAATGTGAGTTACCTGTTAATGCCAAAGCTCCCATTGTTCTTCCGTGGAAAGAATGATTCATTGCAATAACTTCGTGGTCTGAATTTTTATCTCTGTCATAAGCATAACGCTTAGCCATTTTTAATGCACCTTCAATAGCTTCTGCACCACTGTTAGTAAAGAATGCTTTCTTAAGTCCTGATGCTTCCACTACCTTTTTTGCTGCTTCAATGGCAGGCACATTATAATACAAATTAGATGTGTGTATAAGCTTGTCAATCTGAGCCTTTAACGCATCATTATATTCTTTGTTTCCATATCCTAATGCAAATACAGCTATTCCTGCTGCAAAGTCTAAATATTTCTTTCCATTGACATCATAAAGATAAACACCTTCACCTTTATCTAATACGATTTTAAATCTGTTATATGTATGTACAAGGTACTGTTCTCCCTGGTCCATATATTCTTTATCTGTCATTTTACTTTCCTCACTTTTATTAACGTTTTATTTGTTTAATAAGTCAGTATAGAATTTTTCCTGTTCGTCATCTAAAATTGCTGTACCAACACCTTTATTTGTAAAGATTTCAAGAAGAATACTATGTGGAATCCTTCCGTCAAGAATATGAACTCTTGATACACCATTTTTTATAGCATCCATACAGTTTTTAATTTTTGGTAACATTCCGCCGGCAATTATACCATCTTCAATTAATTTTTCTGCTTCTGAAACTGTCATTTCTGAAATAACTGTACTGCTATCATCTTTATCCATATAAACACCTTCAGTATCTGTTAAGAATGCAAGTTTTTCTGCTTTTACTGCTTCTGCAATTGCACTTGCAGCATCATCAGCATTAATATTGTAACCATGATAATCTTCATCTAATCCAATAGGACAAATAATTGGTAAAAAGTCATCTTCAAGTAATTCTAACAAAATTTCTTTATTTACATGTGTAACTTCGCCAACATATCCAATATCCTGGCCTTCTGATAATTTTTTCTTTACAGTGAGAAGTCTTCCGTCTTTACCACTGATACCTATTGCACGTACTCCTAACTGTTCAACTATCTGAACTAATTTCTTGTTTACGCTGTTAAGTACCATTTCAGCAGCCTCTAAAGTATCTTCGTCAGTTACTCTAAGTCCGTTAATGAATTGTGTTTCCATTCCAAGTCTGTCAATATGACGGCTGATTGCTTTTCCGCCCCCATGAACGATTATTGGCTTGAATCCTACTAATTTAAGAAGTGTAATGTCCTGAATTACGCTTTTCATAAAGTTTTCGTCAAGCATTGCGCTTCCGCCGTATTTTACTACGATGATTTTTCTGTTGAATCTTTGTATGTAAGGTAGGGCTTCAATTAGCACGTCTCCTTTTTCTATCCATTTGTCCATGTCCAGCTGCTGCTGTTGTCCCTTCATTATCATTTTCGTCTCTCCTTTCGGTATCGTGCAACAAGTTTTTTCCAATCTCACACGAAATTTTTTTATTGCAAACACGTTGCTATTCTTATTTTGCTCCGCCGCCTATTGTAAGACAAAAAACAAAACTCGCCTTTGGCTCAAACAGTTGTTTTTTGCCTTACGCTATGCTCGCAAAATTTCGAATATCTGCCTATTGTTTGCTCACAAAAAATTTTCGTGTGAGATTTATAAATAACTTTATTTCACTAGTACTCCCGACTTATTATTTGTTTTTTATTTGTTTTTGTTGATTGTTTTACTCTTCATTGTCGTCATCTACATAGTTGAATTGTAGTTCTTTACCGTCTGTTCCGTAGATGCATGCTGCATCGCTTATTGTTGAATCTACGTAGTTGTCTTCTCCTTCACATTCATATGTGTTGCAGTAGTATCTGTATTCCAATCCTGATTTACCTATGTATCTGACAAAGCATTTATATGTGTCGTTGTTGTTACAGTCTACTGTTGTTTTTGCTGAACCATAGTATTGGTTATCTTCCGCATTGTATTTCATGTCCTGACTGTATACAACTTTTCCATCTTTTGAGAAGCATATTTGCGGTGTGTAACCACTTACTTCGCTTTCATTCACTGTAAGGTCTAGATTTTCTATTTCCAGTGTTGCTTTACCGTCCGATATGTCCTCATTTGATTCATAATTATCTTCACAAGTTACATTTTCCTGTAAAATGGTATCCCAATTGAAAAAGTCTTCGTAATCACTGTATTCATCAGCATTAATTGTTGAACTTTTTGTAACTCCATTTGTTTCAAATGTAAAATGAAATAATGTGAATACCTGTTCATAAGGCACTGTTACGCTTCCTATGAATTTGCCTTTTTTCTGCTTAAGTTTCTGGCTGTATTTGCCAAACGCTACTTCTGCTTTTGTATCTGCGGTATATTCCTTAGGTGTAACCGCAAAATGTATTTCTACTGTTTTGTTTTTTGCATTACAGTTTTTGAATTTTATTTTTAAAGTGTCTATACTCTGTGACTGTTTCTTTATAGTTTGTTCAAGTTCATCTATTCTATCTTCCCAGTTTGTATCGTCATCATAGTAATTTTGTTCATTATTATTGTTATTATTATTCGCCTGATAGTTTGAGATTACATTTGTAAGATTATCCATTGAATGTTTTACAAACACTAAAGCTACAATGGCTATGATTATTAAGACAGTAATAAATACATTGGTTTTATTCTTTGATTTATTTTCTTCCATTCTTTACTCCTTCGTTTATCATTGTCCCTTTTAATTATGCTTTAAGCCTTAGCTTCTGTAGTCTGCGTTAATGCTTACGTATTCATGTGTCAAATCACAGCCCCACGCTGTTGCTGTACAATCACCCATTTTTACGTCTGCAATGGCTGTTACTTCATTTTCTGACAAAATCTTTGTTGCCTTTGCTTCGCTGTAGTCTGTAGCCATTCCGTTTTCTACTATTTTAAGTTTGCCTGCTTTGCTTTCAAAATAAATATCTACTTTTTCAGGATCAAACTTGGCTGTTGAATATCCCATTGCACAAAGGATTCTTCCCCAGTTAGCATCGTGTCCGTAGATTGCCGCTTTTGTAAGGCTTGATGTTACAATTGATTTGGCAAGTGTTACTGCCTGTTCTTTGCTTTCTGCATTTACGATTTTTACTTCAAATAAAGCTGTTGCACCTTCTCCGTCTCCTGCTATTTTCTTAGCTAAAAATTCATTTACTGCGTGAAGTGCCTCTACGAATTTATAATAATCTTCATTTTTCTCTGTAATTTCAGGGTTGTCTGCCAAACCATTAGCTAATAACAATACTGTATCATTAGTTGATGTGTCACCATCTACTGAAATCATATTAAATGTATCTTTAATGTCACCACTTAATGCTTCGTATAACATTGACTTTGAAATTTTTACGTCAGTCATTATAAAACCTAACATTGTACACATATTAGGATGAATCATTCCTGAACCTTTGCACATTCCTCCGATTGTGCATGTTTTTCCGCCAATTTCAAATTCAAAAGCTATTTCCTTTGGAATTGTATCTGTTGTCATAATGGCTTCTGCTGCCAAATGACCACCATCTAAACTTTCGTCTAATGTTGGTGCAAGTAACTGGATTCCTTTTGTTATTTTGTCCATTGGAAGCTGGGCTCCAATAACACCTGTTGAAGCTACAAGTACCTGTCTTTTTTCTATATCTAATGCTTTAGCTGTTGCTTCTGCCATTTGTTCGCAGTAATCCATTCCTATTTTGCCTGTACATGCGTTGGCTACACCACTGTTACATACTACTGCATGAACATAATCTGATGTGTAAATTGTATCTCTGTCCCAGATTACAGGGGCTGCTTTTACCTGATTTGTTGTAAATGTTCCTGCGGCAACACATGGTATGCTGCTATATATCATTGCCATATCTTTTTTGTCCTTTTTAATTCCGGCTTTTAAGCCCATGGCTGCAAAGCCTTTTGGAGCTGTAACGCCACCTTTGATTTTTTTCATGGTTAAATTCCTTTCATTTAGTTTTTTGCTGGTTCTATGTTCAGCTCGATTACGTGCTTCGCACTTCATCGGGGTGAACTTTTAGTTTTTTGCTACTTTTATGTTCAGCTCGATTACGTGCTTCGCACTTCATCTCGCTGTGTTTATGTTTGTTATTACCTTGGGAATGAAGTTTTCTTTCAAAAGGAACTGTGTTCCTTTTGAAACCACAGCTACTGCTGTGGTTTTGTACAAATAGTAATGGGCATCCTTGCAAGCAAGCTTGCAGATGCCTATTTCTATTTGTACAGAAATCTTCTGTATTTGTGTTTTATGGGAACATTGGTACTTGTTGTAAGCCTTCGTTTTCCGGTAATCCAAACATTATGTTCATGTTTTGCACTGCCTGGCCTGCTGCTCCTTTTACCAGGTTGTCCATAGCTCCCATCATTATTATTCTTCCTGTTCTTTCGTCTACTTTGAAGCTTACATCCACAAAGTTGCTTCCTTCTACCCATCTTGTTTCAGGTGGTGTGCTATTTTCGAGTACTCTTACAAAGTATTCGTCTTTGTAGTATTTGTCGTATACTGCTTTTACTTCTTCATATGTCATTGGTTTCTTTAATGTGGCATATGATGTTGCAAGGATTCCTCTCTGCATTGGTATTAAGTGTGGTGTAAAGTTTATCATTACTTCTTCACCTGCTGCATAGCTTAACTGTTCTTCGATTTCAGGTGTATGTCTGTGTGTTGCAACACCGTATGCTTTGCAGTTTTCGTTTACCTCACAGAATAAGTTGTTTACTTTTGCTCCACGTCCTGCTCCTGATGTTCCTGACTTAGCATCTATTATTATTGATTTTGGATCTACCAATCCTTCTTTTACCATTGGATATATTGATAAGAAGCTACATGTTGGGAAGCATCCCGGATTTGCTATTAATCTTGCATCTTTTATTTTGTCTCTGTTTACTTCGCATAATCCATATACTGCTTCTTCTATAAACTGTGGGCTCTGGTGTTTGATTCCATACCACTTTTCATATGTAGCAACATCTTTTATTCTAAAGTCTGCACTCAAATCTATTATTTTTACTTTTTTAAGAATTTCTTCATTAACTAATGAGCCACATAATCCCTGTGGTGTTGCTGTAAATATTACATCTACTGCGTCAGCTAATTCTTCCATATTGTCATCCATGCATTTTGCATCTACTATCTGAAACATATTTTTAAATACATCTGCATATTTTTCATCAACGTAGCTTCTTGAACCAAACCAGACTACTTCTGCCTCTTTATGCTGCTGTATTAATCTTACTATTTCTGCTCCTGCATAACCAGTTGAGCCTATAATACCAACTTTAATCATAACTAACCTCTTTCATTATTAATATGTAATTCTTTTTGGTTAAATGTTTTGTTATTCAATCCATCTCTTTATTTTAGTATTTTCCTTATTAAAATACAACATTTTTATATGTGCATTAATAAATATACATCTTTTGTGTATATTATGCAAGCGATTTGCATAAAAATACATAATAACACATTTTTTCCTTGCATTTTATGCATATATGCTGTATAGTATCACGTGAAAAGAAAAAGTGGATGCAATATTCCACTGTTTATTATATTTATTTTTATGGAGGATTTTAAAATGGCAAAGGAAAAAGTTATTCTTGCTTACTCAGGCGGACTTGATACTACTGCTATCATCCCTTGGTTAAAGGAAAATTATGATTATGATGTAGTCTGCTGTTGCGTGGACTGTGGACAGGGAAATGAATTAGACGGACTTGAGGAAAGAGCTAAGTATTCAGGTGCTGCTAAATTATATATAGAAGATATTACTGATGAATTTTGTGATGATTACATCATTCCATGTGTTCAGGCAGGTGCTGTATATGAAAACAAATATCTTTTAGGTACTTCTATGGCTCGTCCTGGAATTGCTAAGAAATTAGTTGAAATTGCAAGAAAAGAAGGTGCTGTTGCCATTTGTCATGGTGCTACAGGAAAAGGTAACGACCAGATTCGTTTCGAACTTTCTATTAAAGCTCTTGCTCCTGATATTAAGATTATCGCTCCTTGGAGAGACAGTAAGTGGAAATTACAGTCACGTGAAGATGAAATAGAATATTGCAAGCAGCATGGCATTGATCTTCCTTTTGGAACTGATCAGAGCTACAGCCGTGACCGTAACCTTTGGCACATTAGCCATGAAGGTCTTGAACTTGAAGATCCAGCTAATGAACCAAACTACGACCACCTTTTAGTTTTAGGAGTTTCTCCAGAAAAAGCTCCTGATGAACCTGAATATGTTACAATGACATTTGAAAAGGGTGTTCCAACATCAGTTAACGGAAAGAAGATGAAGGTTTCAGATATTATCCGTGAATTAAACAGACTTGGTGGAAAACATGGCATCGGTATTATTGATATTGTTGAAAACCGTGTTGTTGGTATGAAATCACGTGGTGTTTATGAAACTCCGGGTGGAACAATTCTTATGGAAGCTCACAAGCAGCTTGAAGAATTAGTTCTTGACAGAGCTACAATGGAAACTAAGAAGGATATGGGTAACAAGTTATCACAGATAGTTTACGAAGGAAAATGGTTCACTCCTCTTTGTGAAGCAGTTTGCGCTTTCGTTAAATCAACACAGGAATATGTTACTGGTGAAGTTAAATTCAAACTTTACAAAGGAAACATTATCAAGGCAGGAACAACTTCTCCATACTCATTATATAGCGAAAGTCTTGCATCATTTACAACTGGCGAATTATATGATCACCATGATGCTGACGGATTCATTACATTATTCGGCTTACCACTTAAGGTTAGAGCAATGAAGATGTTAGAATTAGAAAAAAATAAAACAAATCAGGAATAATTAATCAAAATTAATTAAATGATTCTTATAAAAATATCCGATTATTGATTTTTTTCAACAGTCGGATATTTTTTACCCCTATAATTTTCATGCACTTTTATCACTTTCTATAGTTGTAATTTCTTTACACCCCTACCTTTTTATAGTAGAATATAGATATTAATGTAAAGACGGTTAGAAATCGTTTTTTTATTGTTTATATTTGAAAAATACTAATGTTGTTGTATCTATATTCTGAAGGCAATAACATTTCAGGCTTTAAATAAAAGTACAAATTTATAAAGGTTGTTAATATGAAAGATTCAATTATAAAGTTTAGAAGTTTTTTGTTAGCACATATTAAGAATCCAAGTTTGCAAACACTTATTAAAGGCTTAATAAGTTACGAAATGCTTACTTATGTTTTTTTCGGCATTGGTACTGCCATTGTTGACTACCTTGTATTTACTTTTTTTAATGCAGGTAAGGTCAGTGCCCTTATTGCCAATATTATTTCAACATTTTGTGCTATCATTTTTTCTTATGTCACAAATAAGCGATGGGTGTTCAAAAGTAAGACCAGCGGTTTTATGGAAGTTCTACATGAGTTTTTGCGCTTTGCCAGAGCCCGTATAGCTACTTTAATAATGAGCGAAGTTATTATTTTTGCTTCAGTTGCTATTTATGGAAATAACCAGAAAGTCAACCAGATTTCAAAACTTATTTCTATGGTTCTTACGGTTATTTTAAATTATATTATCAGTAAATTATTTATTTTCAATGATAGAAAGGAGCTTATTAATGAAAACAAATAGTAAAAAGTTTTCTATTAAGGATTGGTTTGAAAAAAATAAGTTATATATACTTGCTTTTGTATTGCCTATTTTATCTATGTTAATAGTCTACTATTTTAAGAATATTTTCCCATTTGGTGACCAAATGTATCTTCGAAGTGACTGTTATCATCAGTACACACCTTATTTAGAAATACTTCAACAGAAACTTAAAGACGGGGGAAGCCTTTTTTATACTTGGGAAATCGGCGCCGGTATGAACTTTATGGCGGTTGCCGCTTATTATCTTACAAGTCCCCTTAACCTACTTGCCATTATCTGGCCGGGTTATATGGCTGATATGGTAAGTTTTTTCATCGTATTAAAGATGGGACTTGCCGGATTTTCAGTATGCTACTATCTTACAAAACGTTTTGGTCAGAAAAATATTTCTTCCGTAGTTTTCGGTATGGCATACGCTTTATCAGCTTATTTTGCAGCATTTAGCTGGAACATTATGTGGCTTGACTGTATGTGGTTACTTCCATTTATTGTTCTTGGTCTTGAAAAATTAGTTAACGAAAAGAAATGCAAAATGTACTGCATTTCACTTGCACTTGCAATTTTCTCTAACTATTACATTGGCTTAATGATTTGCATTTTCAGCATTATTTATTTTGTTTACTTATTCTGCATTGTTGAATTTGATGAAACTGTTGAAAAAACTAAAGCAAGACTTCTTATTTTAAAAGACTATGCAATTTACTCAATACTTGGCGGTGCTCTTGCAGCATGCGTTATCTTGCCAGAGTATTTTTCATTGTTAACTACCAAGTCTGCTGATTCAAGTTTCCCAACAACTTTGGAAGAAACTGTTTCAATGCTTTATATGATTTTCAGATCATTAATATGTGTTCCTGTTGCAGATTTAAAATATTATCCTGAACCTAATATTTATTGTTCAGTAGCTATTTTTATACTTATTCCATTATTCTGGATGTGTAAAAAAATTAATGTTAAAGAAAGAATTGGCAAAACCGTTATTGCCTTGATTATGCTTTTAAGCTTTGGTCTTAATATTCCTGCATATATCTGGCACGGATTCCATTTTCCTAACAGCTTGCCTTGTAGACAGTCTTTCCTTTATATTTTCCTTATTCTTACTATGTGCTATGAGGCATTTCTGTATATTAGGGAATATGAGCCAAAACATATTGCATGGGCTACAGGCGGTTCAGTAGCTTTGGTATTTTTACTTGACCAGTTATTTAAAGACGCTTCTATTTTCAGCGATTTGGAAATTGAGACAAGCATTGTAAAGATTATTTACTTTAGTCTTTTGTTTATAGTTGTATATGCCTGTCTTATTGTCTGGTATAAGAAAGCACCTAAGCTTAAACCTTTCCTTTCATATTTGATGGTTCTGATTGTATTCTGTGAATTAACTTTGAATATGAATGTTACAGGTATTCCAAGTACATCAGGAAGAAAAGGTTACTACGAAGCTACTAAGGCTTACGACCAGTTAAATAATATTACTAAGAAAGATGCAGATTCCCAGAACGTTAAATATTACAGAACTGAATCTGCCGTTCACACTACAAGAAATGATGGTGCCCGTTTTAATTACAATAGTATTTCAACATTTTCATCTGTATTATCTGCAAATATTCAGGATTACTTTGATTCAATGGGATTACAGACTTCATACAATGCATGTTCATACTATGGTCATACACCACTTACAGCATCATTGTTCTCAATAAAATATGAATATTCAACAGGAGAGCCATCTCTCCCTAATAATGTATCATTGCTTAACAGCGCTTCTTACAATTTAGAAAGTGGTGGAAATTCAACTGTTTATGCATATGAATATAATAACACATTACCATTAGGCTTCTTAATTAATTCAAGTTCAATTGCAAAGATGAACTCTGAAGCCGGTGATCCATTTACAATGCAGAATAACTTTGTAACTTCTGCAGTAAACGGCGGACAGATGATTTTCCATAGATTAAAGACAGACGGTACTAATTCAATTACTGCTCAGTATAATCTTGAAGAAAATGATACAGCTAATAAGAGCGGCACAAAAGTTTATGATATATACTTCTACTGCGAAACATCTGCTGAAACTTTAACTGCTACTGTTTCTAACGGAAGCATTCAGGACAAGTCTTTTGTTTCAAGTAGTGTTACAACTTCTACTTCAAAAACTTTTAATTCTGCTAACCAGAATTATATTTGTCATCTTGGAAATGTTCCTGAAGGTGCAACAATTAGCATTTCCGCAAGTGATAACACAGCCATATCAGCCATGTACGCTTATGCATTTGATGAAACTGCCTGGGAATATGACTACAATCTTTTAAATGCTAATCCTTATCAGGTAACATCATTTAGCGATACAAAGATTGAAGGAACACTTACAACAGACAAGGGCAATTTGTTATACACTTCAATTCCTTATGACAAAGGTTGGTCTGTATATGTTGACGGACAGAAAGCTAATACAACAGCTATATGCAAGGGTGCTCTTACAGGTGTAATGGTTACTGCCGGAACACACCAGATTACATTTAAATATACTCCTAGAGGATTCTTCCAGGGAATTATAATTTCAATAATTTCACTTTTAATTCTGTTAGGATTAATATTTAAAGACCGCATATTAGAATTAATCACAGGAAAAAAGAAAGGCTCAAAAGTACCTTCAAAAAAACCACAGGTTCAAAAAGCTGTGGCAAATGAGGAGCCAAAAGTTTCAAAAGAAGAACAATAATATATTGATTATTTGTAATTGATATTACTAAAAACCACCCGTTGGATTCGGGTGGTTTTCTTATTTTTCTCAAATTACTGTAATAAATAATTGTTTTTCAGTTTATTCTCCATAGTCTGCACTTCCTAATTGTGAATCTGAACTCTTATTGTTTGTCTTCTTTTCTCTTTTCCAATGTTATAGTCAATATTCCACCTGCTGTAATAAAGAAAACTATCATCCACAATGTTATGTTACTGTTCTCACCTGTTTTTGGAGTATTATTATTCACAGATGTTGTTATGTATTGTGTTTCAGTTTCTGTTGGATTAACCATTGTTATCGTTTCTTCTGTAGTTGCTTCTGTTCTTGAAGTTGTCGATACCTGTTCTACTGTAGTTGCTTCTGTTCTTGAAGTTGTCGGTACCTGTTCTACTGTAGTTGTTTCCTGATTAGTTGTAACCTGTTCTGTTGTGGTCGTTTCAGGGATAGTTGTTGTAGTTTCAGGAGTTGGCTTTAACTGAAGGGCCTTAATTGCATCTTCAATAGCTTTTGCCATTGCGTCAACTGCTGACTGTTCAGTATAGTCTTTATCACGAACAACTGCATCTATAGCTAATGTTACCGCTTCAAAATCTATATAATCATCTTTATTTAAAACATTCGCCTTGGCAATAGCTTCATCTACTTTAGAATAATCTGCCTGAAACAGATATTTTTGATTATATGTTGAATATATAAGGCTATAATTAACATTGTCCCAAACCTGTCCAATGACATACATAACTCCTAACTGATTTGAACTGTCAATAATAAATGCCGGATATGTTGGAAAATGAATTTCATCTCTATCGTACAACTTCTGTGGAAGTGTATCTGTGTTTCCGGTTTTAGGATTTATGTAATATATACAAATATCTTCCTGTTTAAATTCTTTTGCCTTTCCATCTTTATCTTTCCAGATTCCATCTGTTGATTTTTCATAGTCCTCGCCATCTATTGTAATATTGGTTATATTTGTATTTAATGGTTCATATAGAAGTGCTGTAATATATGTCGGAATACCATCTTTAGACACTATTGAATACTTAGTATCTCCTGTTTTTGAAACATCTGCTAATTCTGTATTTACCAAACCATTCTGCTCATCATTAGAAATCTTATAAATCTTTCCATTATTGTAATATGCTATTCCCGGAATATCAGAATCAATAACTGATGCATATGTGCTTCCATCTGTAAGTTTTTTTACATCATTTCCATTGTCTATAGCCATCTTTAATGTGGACGATTTATATTTGCCAAAATAATAATTTTTCTTCACAACTTTTTCAGCCATTACGTCATAAATATTTATCTGCTCAGTTGGTTCATCCCAAACCGTCACTACATCATTACCTACTTTTGCAATTGCATAGGATGATATGTAATTACAATCTCTTGCAAAGACCATTGGAATAAGCCTTCCATTTTCATCAGTAATATTATCTTCTGAATAAAATGTATTATTATCAGGGTTATAGTAAAAACCTTCTATTCCATATGCTTTCTTGTCTTCTGTATCATAGTACACTATCCATGATACAAGAAACTTTCCATCAATCTCTGTTACCTTCGGAGTATATGTACTAATATTCTCTGAATCATAATAAGAAACATTAGTATTTTTAAATTCAACATTTGATGTACTGTCAAAGACAGCAAGAGATACTCGCATAGATTTTGCAATATCTTCACTGGTACTTGATTCTGTAAACTCTTTAGTAGCATTTGTCCAAACAATTATGCCCTTATCATTACCTGAATATACAAAAGGTTCCATATCCAAAGTACCGTCATCCTCAACAGATACCGGTACTGACCATCTTTCGTCTGTACCTATGGCATACACAACTTCAGGACAATTAATCTCACTCCTATCTCCTTTATCCGTAATGAAAGCCATTATTTTTCTTGTAGTATTAGGAATAGATGTCAACGTTATTTTGTCCTTACTATATGTGCCTTCCTGTAATAACGTATTAGAAACATTACTGTCCTGAGCAGCTATTATGGCAGGCATAGTGCCAACTAACAACGCAACAGATAATGTAAGTGCCACAAACCTTCTCTTAACATATTTTACCCTTTTCATAAAACTCCTCCTTTACTTAAACATTTACAATTTCAAAGTTCATTCTTAAGTCTTGTCCGTTTGACTCATTTTTCATATGTAACTTGAAATTAATCCGTATCATCTGTATCTAAAATAATTTTACAATATGAACTTGTGAAAGTAAATACGAACGTTTTGCAAAAGGGAGCATATAATTTTTAAACTTCTCTCTATCTTTTTATATTGTACCGCCAAAGAGAAGATGACTGCAAACAATAGGCAGATTTTCGAAATTTTGCGAGTATAGTGTACAGCGATAAACTTACTGTTTGAGCCGAAGGCGAGTTTAAGTTTTCGCTGTACAATAGACGACGGAGCAAAATAAGAAAATCAACGTGTTTGAAGGCATCTTCTCTCTGCGATACATAAAACAATAGGGAGCATAAAAATTATATGCTCCCTTCTTACAATAATTACTATTTCTTGTTTAGTTCCTTTGAAATTGTGTTGTACACTGTCATTAAATTTACAGCTTTCACATTTTCATCTGTTGACAATTTAATCTTCTTTGCCTGATCATCATTAAAGTCTACATCTATATCTTTCAGATATTTAGAATACTTGTCATTAAAATATGTCTGCTGTGCATTCTTTATGATTTCTTCTTTGTTTTTTTCTGTTTCAGTCTTTAAATAACTGTTTACACAATATACAAGATAATAATCTTTTCCATCCTGTATAATGCTGCTTATTTCCGAATTGCTTAAGTTAAAAGCACTCTTTTCATATGTTTTAGTGGCCTCATTTTTCTTTAATATTTTCTCAAACACGTTATCTTCACTATACTGCTTTGCTTCTCTGGCAAATGTCTGATAACCACCTTTTACAAGGTCTGTAACTGTTTTAAGTGTGCTTTTAATCTTGTCTTCTTTAGTATTGTCAGTATTCATTCTGATGTACTGAATCTTCATTACTCTTGCTTCTTCATCGCTAATCTTTGCGTCTGCTTCTGCTGCCAGTGCATCGTAAACCTTGTCCGCCAAATAATAATTCTTATACAAGCTTTCCACGTTTTCCTGTGAAGCTCCGGTATATTCTTTTTCCTGACTTGTTAAGGATTTATAATACTCTGCCGCTTTAGTCTTAATCATACTGCTTTCATCTGTTGACAGGGAAATATTTCTTTCCTTTGCCATTGAAGCTAATGTATACTTAACTGTTATGTCTTCTTTAACCTTTTGCATTACATATGACTGCAGTGTCTGATTGTCGCTTACTTTGGCATTCCAATCTACTTTGCCACCAAAGTCTGCCTTGTAAGTTCCTGCTGTATCCATAAGAACAAGCATATATTCCTGTTTTGAACATACTTCTTTGTCTATTTTAAACATTTCACTGCTGCCAAGCCCCACTATCTTACCGATAACAGGTGTTTTTGAATTAAAACCGCATCCAGTAAGACTGCTTACTGACAATGCCACAACCAAACCTAATGCTACTATTTTCTTTTTCATAAGTTCTCCTTACATTCGTATTATATCTTCCAAAATCGTATTAACATTCTCTGCTATGTGTTTAGCTGAACGTCTTACCTCACTGTCTGCCCACTGCATTGCATAACTAAAATATGCATGGCCAAACATTTCAATGTCATTGTATCCGCCGCCAAAAACGACTGTATCTTCTTCTGATGAATTAAACACATGCTGTAAAACCTGAATGGCATTACCTTTTGTTACATACTTTGCTGTAAGATATAGCTGTTCAGGGTTGGAAATTGCCACATTTGCATTCTTTGAGAATTTCTTATAGAAATACTCATATGAAGTCTGGTCAAAGCCTTTCTTTGCAAAAATAGTAATCTTGTTAATTTCACCCTTCATTGACTTTGTATCTTTTTCCTTTTCAGGTTCAATTCCCATTGTTCTCAAATAATTAATAAAATCAATATCTCTTGTTGTTACAACTGCATTTCTCTCACCTGAAAATAATAACTTATAATCCCTGTTCTTTTCCAGTTCATTTGCCACTTCAAGACACACAAGTCTGTCCAATGGAGTCTTACTTATAACTTTATCACGATATATAACTGATCCGCCATCATTACATATGTACACAATGTGGTCCTTTGCTTTTCCAAACATAGGATATACTGCGTCATAATTACGTCCTGTTGCCACAGCAAAATAGACGCCTTTTTCCTTTAATTCCATTATCAATTCAATGGTTTCTTCCTGAACCATCTTTTCCCCGTTAGGAACTAATGCTGTTTCTAAATCACTAACTACAAAATTAATCATTACTTCACCATTTATTTTCTTATTTGTTTAACTGTTGAATATTTTCCATAAACATATATGCCTGACATATTCCTGTAGGCCATTACTTTATAATAATACGTCTTTCCTTTCAAAAGTCCAGTATTATTACAAGAAATTTTTGTCTGTTTTTTTATTTCTTTTATTTTTGTATATTTTCCTGTTTTGCTTTCACTTCTGTAGATAACATATCCACTGGCACCAGCCACCTTTTTCCAATAAAGTTTTGCACCTTTTGCAGTTGACTTTATTGATGTTATTTTCACTTTGGCTGGCTTTGGATATGCCTTTGAAGCCTTAGACTTACTTCCCTTATAAGTTGTTTTTCCAACCTTCTTATACCCTTTTATTTTATAATAGTATTTCTGTCCCGTTACAAGATTTTTATCTTTATAAGACACTGTAGTTCCACTTACTTTGGCTATAGTCTTATATTTTGAACCGGAAGTTTTTCTATATATCCAATATCCTGTTACATCACCAAGTTTGTTCCATATAAGTTTAATACTATTGTATCCATTGTTTGTTGCCTTTATTGTAGCTGTTCCCGGTACAACCTTAACCTTACATGTAACTTTTTTGCCATTGGCAGTTGTAGCTGTTACTGTACATTCTCCAACTGACTTTGCGTAAACATTTCCTCTTGATGTAACCTTTGCTATTTTTTTGTTAGATGACTTCCATGTAACATTTCCATCTGTTGTATTATTTGGAGTTACTGTAGCCTTTAATTTTTCTTTTGTTCCATTTTTTAAATTTAATGTTGTCTTGTTAAGCTTTATACCTGTTGCATGTATACTTTTTGCCAAAACCTTTATTGTTGACACACTACTTTTTCCTGCTGCAGTAAAACCGTGTATTGTTACAGTTCCTGCGCCTATGCCTTTAACATTTCCTGCATCATCTACTTTTGCTATTGCCGGGTTGTCTGACAAATAATAAACTCGTTCAGATGTCTTTAAAGTTGTAGGAAGCTTCAATCTTCCTGCTTTTGCAATAGTATATTCACCTTTTAAGTTTACATATGCTGCCGAAACATATCCTGTGTATTTTTTTCCATCTTTCACAAAACTAACTTTGTACCAATACGGATTACTTAGCCATCTTACTCCATATTCAATGTCTGTATTAGAAACTTCTGTAACTGTAACTGCCTGATTCTTTGGTAAAACACCAACTGCATCATACGAAGTTGCAGGACCTTTTCTAACATTTACGTCACTATTTGCCACACCTTTTTTGTTTCCACTTATTCCAAGTGTAATTGTATTACTTTCATTTGGCATATTATTAAATACAGGTATAACAAATGTTTTGGCATGAGCTGCTATTCCAAGGCTTTGGTAAGCATCTGCCGTTGACGCTGCTTCTGATGCGGCACCTGATATGTTAGTCATATATTGGTGTGTATAAATTGAATATGTACCATTGCTCTTCACATTAAATCTTTGAAGATACATAGTATTCTGTCCTGCGTTAATGTACTTTTCACCTAAATACTGTGCCCCACCTAAAATAGATTTCTGTGGTGTGTTCCAAGGTCTTTGATAAGTACTTCCTGACTTTGCCCATTTTAAACCGTTGGCAATTGGATTAGCACTTGATGTAGCTCCAATATTATAAAAATTATAAATTCCTGTATATGTCTTTGAATATGTACCTGTAACACTTCCGCTGGCACCCATTCCTGCGTATTTTGAATTAGCTTTAGAACCAATTTCCTGCAAAATTTTTGAGGCAATATGGTACGCACTTACCTTTGCATTCTTTGCAGCAGTCATAATCTGTGCTGAATACAAAGTATTAGTTGTCTGATACTTTCCAGCCGTATCAATGTATCCTATATTGTTTTTATACATAAACGAACCCTGAAGTATTGCTTCAACACCTGCCTGTGTCTGAGATGAACTGTCATATGCCAACTGTTCAAACATATATATGTGGTTTTCATCCAAAAAGTTTCTTGGATCCATAAAATATGCCACACAATTCTTTGATGCACTAACCCATGAAGCTCCATCTTTTGCTATGTACTTACCTGTAGATGCATTATAATCTCCAGCCAGATTTGACTTTAAATACTTACTATACGCATTCTCTATAAGGCTTCTGTTATGACTTGCCTCATTTTCAACGGCTGTAAAAAAATCCACGCCTGTGTTATCCGGTACAAACTTCCAATTAGGGTATTTATTATGAAGTTTTCTTAAATATGTTTTATAACTAGCTGGAAAACCATTAATGCTTGTCTCAAAAGCGTCTGCTGCCTTAACTGTTGTATCCACTATTCCTGCATAATTTTCCAAACCTGTAACCAATGCAATAATTAATATTACTGCAAGTATTTTCCGTATTAGTCCTTTCTTCAAATAAATCACCCTATCCTTTGTATAACAAGGTTTATGCCTTAGATGCACGAACCTTTACTCCTTTAGTTCCTCTTTTTCCGATTTTAAGCTTCCTTAAATCAACGGTTTTTCCGTTACATTTTACAACCTCATTATCCCCCGTATCAAGAAGGTAAACTTTAGAAACAAAATCTCCATCATTTAGTTTAATACCCTTAACTCCCAATGTAGCCTTCTTCATTTCAGGCACTTCCTTAAGTGGGAATCTTAAGAATATTCCTTCTTCTGTCTGTAGCACAAGAATCTCTCTTGTATACTGTAATTCCTGTTCCTGTCCTACATCCATTGATGCAGTTGTATCAAACAATTCCATCTGTTCAAAATCTAATGGTTCAAAATCATCTGAGCCACCTGTTAACATTACAGGCATTTCTTCAACCTGTTCTTCTGAAATCTGCTTATTTGATACTCTTGTTATTTTAACTGAAACAACCTCATCATCTTTTCCAAGTTTTGTGGCAAGCATTGTTTTTCTGTTTGTTTCAAACTCGCTTCCATCTACTAACTTAATCATACCATTTTTAGTTGTAAACAAAAGTTTCTTATCTTTTATCATATCAAAACTTACAAGTGTCACTATGCTTTCACCTTGGCTACTGTAATTTCCAAGATTATCAATAGGTATCCCTTTCTCCCTAACCTTCTTAGTTGGAATGGCTGATACCTTAATCTGATGAACATTTCCATTATCTGTAAAGATGCAAATACTATCTGTGTTCATACATCTGAAATAATATTTATTCTCTTTCGTAACAGATTCAATGTTTCTGTCAAATGCTGCCGGATCAAGAAGTTTTGAATATCCAAACTTATCCTGAACAAAAACAACTTCCTGTTCAACAAAAGCATTCTCATCAAATACAGCTTCCTTGCCATCTTCAATAAAAGTCTTTCTAGGCAATGCATATTCTTTCTTAATGGCTTTAAGATCTTTTTTGATAGTCTTAGTCATTGTTTTTCTATTTCCAAGAATATCCTCATACTGACCGATTTTGTCCATTAGTTCTTCATATTCTTTCTGAAGAGCTAATATTTCAAGTCCTATTAACTTAGATAATCTAAGTTCCAAAATAGCCTGTGCCTGACGCTCTGTAAAAGAAAGATTTCCTGCAAGAATCTCAGACTCAGGATTTTTAAACTTAATATCATCAGTTTTTCCATGTACAAGACATGCCTTAACCTGTTTCTGACTCTGTGAACCTCTGATTATTTCAATAATCAAATCAATAATGTTTGTTGCCTTAATAAGACCTTCCTTAATCTCTTTCTGTTCTAATGCCTTATTAAGAAGTGTTGTATATTTACGCTGTGCCAGTTCATACTGGAAATCAACGTTATATTTTATAATACTCTTAAGTCCCATAACTTCCGGTCTTCCATCAGCTATTGCTAACATATTTACACCAAAAGTATCTTCTAACTTAGTTTTTTTATATAAAATATTTTTTAATTTTTCAACATCGGCACCTTTTTTAAGCTCTAAAACAATACGAATGCCGTTTTCATCTGAGCCGTTTGAAATGTCAACAATGTCTGTTGTCTTTTTTGTTTCTACTAAATCAATTACATCTGAAATAAACTTTCCAATACCTGCACCAATCATAGTATAAGGTATTTCTGTTATAACAAGTTTATCCTTTTCTCTGCCTTTGCCTTTTTCAAATTCTAATTTTCCACGAAGCTTAAGCTTTCCTGTTCCGCTTTCGTAAATGTCCTTTAAGTCTGACTTATTGGCTACAATACCACCTGTTGGAAAATCAGGTCCCGGCATAATCTGTAATAATTCTTCAGTTGTAATATTATTATTATCCATATATGCAATAACTGCATCTACAACTTCTCCAAGATTATGTGTTGGAATGTTAGTCGCCATACCTACAGCAATACCTTCAGCTCCGTTAACCAAAATATTTGGTACTCTTACAGGAAGAACTGATGGTTCTTTTTCTGTTTCATCAAAGTTTGGTACAAAATCAACTACATCCTTATCCAAATCTGCCAAATATACATCCTGTGTAAATTTCTTAAGTTTTGCCTCTGTGTAACGCATTGCCGCAGCACCGTCACCCTCAATTGAACCGAAGTTTCCATGACCGTCAACTAATGCCATTCCCTTTTTAAAGTCCTGAGCCAAAACTACTAATGTTTCATATATTGAACTATCTCCATGAGGATGGTACTTACCCATTGTATCACCAACAATACGGGCTGACTTACGATGTGGTTTATCATAATTAAGACCTAACTGGTCCATTGCGTAAAGTACACGTCTTTGTACAGGCTTAAGTCCGTCTCTTGCATCCGGAAGTGCTCTTGCACAAATAACACTCATGGCATAATCTATATAGCTTTTCTGCATTACTTCAGAATACTCTGTTTTTATAATCTGCTCTGCCATTTATTTCTCCTAAATATCTAATTCTGCGTCTGTTGCGTGAGTATAAATAAAATTACGTCTTGGTGCAACTTCACTTCCCATTAACATGCTTGTTACATCTGATGCCATTTTTGCATCTTCAATTTCTACCTGCTTCAAAATTCTTGTCTCCGGATTAAGTGTAGTTTCCCATAACTGTTTTGGATCCATTTCACCTAAACCTTTATATCTTTGAAGTGTAAATCCTGTATGATGTTTTCTATATTTTTCTAATGCCTTATCATCATATAAATACTCGCCTTCCCCCTTCTTAGGCACGACCTTGTAAAGAGGAGGGGTAGCAATATAAATATGTCCATGAGTTATAAGTTCAGGCATAAATCTATAGAAAAATGTTAACAACAATGTGTCAATATGAGCTCCGTCAACATCCGCATCAGTCATAAGAATAATTTTGTTGTATCTTAATTTTTCTATGTCAAAATCATTTCCATAACCTTCAGAAAAACCACAACCAAAAGCATTAATCATTGTTTTTATTTCTGCATTGGCCAATACCTTATCCATTGAAGCCTTTTCAACGTTAAGAATCTTTCCTCTTATTGGCATAATAGCCTGTGTCTTTCTGTTTCTTGCGCTTTTAGCTGAGCCTCCGGCAGAATCACCCTCCACTATAAAGATTTCACATTCTTCCGGTTTTCTGCTTTCGCAGTTTGAAAGTTTACCATTACTGTCAATTGAAAACTTACTTTTTGAAAGAAGGTTTGTTTTTGTTCTCTCTTCTGCTTTTCTGATTTTTGCTGACTTTTCAGCACAACTAATTACATTTTTTAATGTTTCTAAGTTTTTATCAAAGAATAATGTAAGCTGTTCTCCGGCAATTGATTTTGTTACCTTTTCCGCATCCGGGTTATCAAGCTTAGTCTTTGTCTGTCCTTCAAATCTTGGATCAGGATGCTTTACTGCAACTACAGCCACAAGACCGTTTCTTACATCAGCTCCCGTAAAGTTATTATCTTTCTCTTTTAATATACCCAGTTCTCTTGCATACTGATTAATTGTAGAAGTCAAAATTGACTTAAAGCCTGTAATATGTGTACCACCTTCCTGTGTATAAATATTATTACAGAAACCTGAAATATTTTCTGTAAAATCATTAATATACTGGAAAGCAATTTCTACTTCTATGCCGTCTTGCTCTTTCTTAAAATAAATAATGTCAGTAACTTTTTCCTTCTCTTTGTTCATATCGGAAATAAAAGCCTTAATTCCGTTTTCTTCGTGGAAAGTTACTTCTTCTTCCTCTCCTACTCTTTTGTTTATAAAAATAATTGTAAGATTAGGATTTAAATATGCTGTTTCATGCAATCTGCTCTTAATTGCATCAGCCTTAAAATATATTTTTTCAAAAATCTCTGCATCAGGGAAAAATGAAACTTTAGTTCCCGTATCATTCTTTCGGCACTTTCCTGCTTCTTTTAAATCATAACAAACCTTTCCCTGTTCATATCTCTGGTTGTATATTTTTCCATCTCGTTTTACATTAACTTCAAGCCATAAAGATAATGCGTTAACAACTGATGAACCAACTCCGTGAAGACCTCCGGAAATCTTATAGTTTCCATCTCCAAATTTACCACCTGCATGTAAAGTTGTAAAAACAACTTCGACTGCAGGTCTTCCAACCTGTTCATTAATGTCAACCGGAATTCCTCGTCCGTTATCTTCAACTGTAGCTGAACCATCTTTTTCAAGTGTTACTGTAATCTCTGAACAGTACCCTGCCAAATGTTCGTCAACTGAGTTGTCCACTATTTCATATATTAAATGGTTTAATCCTTTAGTTCCAACACTTCCAATATACATTCCCGGTCTTTTTCTAACCGGATCCAGTCCTTCCAGTACGGAAATGCTATTGCCATCATAATTATTTGCCATTATATTACTACCTTCTGCTATTATTGCTGTTATTTTTTTATTATTTTTCTACTATTCTTTAGTAGCTCTGCTTATGCCAAATTCTATTTCTGTCAAATTCTATTTTTTCTTAAAAAATCCACTTCCAAAATGTTTACGAAGTAGTCTGTCCTCATTTTCAAAATGGGCAAAATCATTAAATCTTTCAACATGATATGTTTTGCTTTTTTCATCATATAAAAGCTGTGAAATACTGCAGTTTTCAATCTGTCTTCCAACTGCAAGCCAGTTCTTATATGGAGCACCCATAATTCCTGTAACCAATGCTCTAAGCACACCACCATGAGTAACTATACAAATATTTTCATAACCTTTCTCAAGGCTGTCCTTTACTATGTCATCAAGTCCTGCCTTAGCTCTTTCATAAACCATCTGGCAGTTTTCTCCATCAGGATAAGTCATATCTGTTGTCATGGTTGAACGCTGTGCAAGATAGTCACCATATTTTTCATCAATGGCTTCATTAGTCATACCTGTCATTGCACCAAAGTTAGCTTCCTGAATTCTTTCTTCAATTACTCTTGGCTTATTAAGATACTTATTAATAATGTCTGCTGTTTCTTTAGCTCTTATTAACTGACTTGAATATACAACATCAATATGATATGTCTGTAATCTTTTTCCAACAAGGTCTGCCTGCTCTCTTCCTTCCGGTGAAAGTTCAACATCTACATTACATAATTTACTATTCTGTCTGCCATGTCTAATTAAATAAATATTCATTTTGCAATCCTTTCTCATCTATGCATATTGATACATGTTCTTTGGTATAACCTTTTTATGTCCTTAATATGCTATTCCTGTATCTTATCCTTATTATTACTGCTTATCGATATACTTAATCATTCCGGGTCCCAGCTTGTCTGTTGGTCTTGCTATAAAACCAAACTTCTTATAGAAATTCTCTCTCCCCACTGCACACATTAAATCAAGCATAATTCTTGTTCCAGGCAACTGAATCTCTTCAACATAATTAATCAGGCTTTCGATAATCATCTGACCTATGCCCTGTCCCTGATATTCGGGAATTACAATAAGGTCCTGTATATAACAGATTACAGCTCCGTCACCTACGATTCGCCCCATTCCAATAGGCTTGTCTCCATCGTAAGCAACCACAGTCAAAAGACTTCCCTTAATAGCTGCTGCCGCCTGCTCCTTTGTAAGACTACGCCAGCTTACAGCCGTTCTTAATTCTAAATATGTTTTTACATCTAATTCGTTATCTTTTAAGTACATTGTTTTTCCCTTTTTAGCCATTTTAACTAATATATTATACACTAGTTTTCCAAGGGGTTCAAGGGTGAAGAAGCTTTATCAGGTTCCGAAATAGGAGAAATGCATATAGTCTCGTCTGCTTCCCCACAGTCCCCTTTCAAAACCGTATTTTTCTAATATTTTTACCAATTTGCAGTTTAATGGTATGGAATATTTGTTTTTCTTTGGTTTCCAAAATGAACCTGCCAAAACTTTTTTCCCATCTATCATATAGTTTTCATTTGAGTTGATGTCAAAGGCAAGTCCAAGGCAATGTTCTGATGTTGAACTGTTTCCACGCCAGTTGTAGCATCCCATTTCATGTATTGGAAATCTTTCTTTGCTTTTGTATATTTCTTTAAACATTTCTTTTACCGATGGTGCAATTCCTTTGTTTACTGTTAAATAGAATTTTCGTGTAAACTTTCTTCTTCCCTGCTTGTCCCATACTTTTACAGCTACTGTTGTCACATGCTTTCTTGCCTGTTTTGCATTTTTATATTTTTTATAGTATTTCTTTCCAAAAATACGTTTGCATCTGCTTTCATATGACTCGTTTTTGTATGTAAAATAATCACAATATTTTTCAAATGGACTCATTTCTCCAAGAAGTTTTTTGCCCTTGTAGTTTTTGTATGCCTGTATTTTATAATAATAAGCAACTCCATTTGTTAATTTCTTGTGTGTATATGTTAATTTGTTTCTACTATTGTATGTTTTTAATTTTTTATAACTTCCATCAATTTTCTTAGAATAATAAATTATATATCCGTCAGCTTCACTATTCTTTTCCCATATTATTGTGTTTGTCCTTTTCTTTTTTGATGTTGCACTCTTTACCTTTGTTCCATTAATTGTAACCTGACAGCTTTTATAATTTGAAAAATTACCATAAAACGTTCCTTCAGAATATGTAACATATGGTCTGATTTTATAATAATATGTTTTTCCCAATTCAAGATTTTTTTCAGTAAATGTTGCCTGTGATTCATACTCTTGCCACCAAAATGTTTCCGTCTTATTTTCAACATTGGAAATCCACTTGTACTCACCGTCAACAGATTCACTTCTGTATATTGCATAACCTAAACAATCCTCTGTTTTGTTCCACATAATTGTTACGCTATGATTATTTCCCGCTTTTGCTTCAGTTATTGTAGGAATTTCTAATGGATTTACTATTCCTCCTGTATATACCGGATTACTTTCTATTTCTCTCTCTGTTTCATAATCTGTATACACCGTTGTTATTTTATAATAATATGCCATTCCTTTATTAGGATAATATTCAGTGTAACTATAATCAGGTGTCGTTGTAACATATTCATATGTTCCGTCTTTTGATGTTGCACAATAAATTTTATACTCCTGTCCTTTTAATTCCTCGGATGTTCTCCATCTTATTACAAAATTTCCATTTTCCATCTGACTACTTGTTATAATTGGTGCTACTAATTTAATATCTTGCGCATATACATTTCCTTTTATTCCCAAAATGCACATAACAGCCCAAAATAATATCATTGCTTTTTTTATATTCTTAGTCATTTGTTTTTTCACTTTCTCCTTCTTTTGATTATTCTTTACAAATTATACCATATTTTTCTTTATTCTCTCCCAAAAGTTATCAATAAAAATAATCATTAAATTTATTCCAAAAAATATTACTACCAACATAAAAATATAAATCATGCACTTCTCTGTTCCTATTTTTTCATAATTTAAGAAAAAATATGGATATTTGGGTACATTGATAAACTCTGCCTGACTGTTACATTTGCATCTTATAAAAAAACTGATTATATATACTAGTGGAAAAAGAAGCCATGTAACAGCATATTTCCACCTAAACAATCCTTTAGGCTGAAACAAAATCCAATCTAAAATAAACATAAAAGGAACCACATAATGAGCCAAAATGCTTTCTATTGGAAGTCCAAAAATCCATATACTATTGTTTGTCATCACTATTTTGTATTCAGAAAAGTGATATACCAAAAACGTACAGATAATACAGGATGTTGCCATTCCTTTAAAATATATCAATGATTTTGCTAAAGTATCTTTTCCTCTGAAATGCTTTATAAGTAACACACACATAAACACTAAACAAAATATATTGCTCCATAACGTAAAAAAGCTAAATTCATGAGCATTATAATCTCTGTCATTTAAGTCGAAATGTATAAAAATTCCTATTCCACAAATAATTATAAATGTAATTCTATAAAATAATTCTAATTTGTTTTTCATTCTATATCACCTGTGTTCCCCTATGTACTTCGAATTTTGTTTTTACATGATTATTATTTACAGATATTCTAAATATATAGTTTCTAAAAAATAGAAAAAGCATTGAACCAAAATCTGGTACAATGCTTTTTTGTATTTTATTATCATTATTTTTTTACAATAAAAAACTGTTCGTCATGAATAAACTTCTTATTAACTTTGTTTTTCATCTGCCAAACTCCTATCTGATTCTCTCTGTGAGTCCAACTTTCTTCTGAACTTTTCTAAGGGTTTTGTTTGCAAAATAAGCAGCTTTTTCATCATTTTCTTTGATAACGCTATTTAAATATGTTTTATCTTTCTGAAGTTCATAAAATCTGTCCTGTAAAGGTTTTAGTCTATTAGCAACACACTCTCCTACTGCAAGCTTGAATTCACCATATCCTTTGCCATCAAATTCTTTTTCAACCTCTTCAATAGTCTTTCCTGTAATACATGAATAAATATTAATAAGGTTCTGAATACCCGGCTTATCATCTGAATATCTGATTTCCATATCTGAATCAGTTACAGCTCTCTTAAACTTACGGATAATTGTATCAGGATCATCCATTAACAAAATACTTGCATTAGGATTTTCGTCTGACTTTGACATCTTTCTTGTTGGATCCTGAAGGCTCATAATCTTAGCTGTTGACTTTCCAATGTATGCCTCAGGAATTGTAAATACATCACCATAAATTCCATTAAATCTGTTTGCAATATCTCTTGTAAGCTCTAAGTGCTGCTTCTGGTCAACACCTACAGGTACAACATCTGCCTGATACAGCAAAATATCTGCCGCCATAAGTGATGGATATGTAAAAAGTCCTGCATTAATATTATCTGCATGTTTAGCAGCCTTATCCTTAAACTGAGTCATTCTGTTTAATTCGCCCATATACGTAAAGCAATCAAGGATCCATGCAAGTTCAGCATGAGCAGAAACATGTGACTGAAAATAAATACAGTTTTTTTCAGGATCAAGTCCTGCTGCAACGTACAATGCATATAAATCTCTTGCTCTCTTTCTAAGTTCAGCAGGATTCTGTCTAATTGTTAATGAATGTAAATCTGCTATTGCATAAAAACATTCATATTCTTCCTGCATTTTAAGCCAATTATCAAGTGCTCCCAAGTAATTTCCTAATGTTAATGTTCCTGTTGACTGCATAGCACTATATGATACCTTCTTATCGCCTAACATATTGTTCTCCCTTATATCTTTATTTTTTGCTTTTATTTTTTATATTTCTATATTGATTTGATTGTCAAAGCACCCAAGTCACTATCTATTTATTACACAGATTGACATATGCTTCTCTCTCTCATATTCTTATACATCATACCACTTTTTAAATGGTTTGTATATTTATTTTATTAAGCACTGCTTTAAGTTAAGCCTTTATTGCCCAGCGCATCTTTGTTGACCTTGCTCTTGGATTAGTGTTACATTCCTCTGCACTTGGTCTTATAACATCTTTTGCAACTTCACTGTAAACTCCCTGCTTCTGTAAAGCTTTAAATGATTTCTTTACAAGACGGTCTTCTCCTGAATGAAATGTAAGCACTGCCACTCTTCCGCCACTTGCCAAAGCATCCGGAAGTTTTTCAAGAAAATCATACAACACTTCAAATTCATTGTTTACATCAATTCTTAATGCCTGAAAAACTCTTGCACAGCTTTTCTTTACTGCTTCTTTTCTCTCTTTTTGTGGCACAACACATAAAGCTTTCTCAATTACGTTTTTTAAATCAGTAGTTGTTTCAATCTTATTATTTGTTCTATTTCTTGCAACTATAGCTTTTGCAATTTCATATGCATATGGCTCATCTGAGTTTTCAATAAACATTCCTTCCAGCTCATCTACAGAAATATCTCTAAGTCTTTCTGCTGCCGAAATTCCTTTTTCAGGATTCAATCTTAAATCAAGTGGTCCTTCATACTTATAAGTAAAACCTCTTTCCGGATTGTCAATCTGCATTGATGACACCCCAAGGTCCGCCAAAATAAAATCAAAAGGTCCGTGTTCCTTAGCTACCTGATCTATGTTTCTAAAATTAGTATTTATTGTAGTAAGAACATCTTTCCCAAAACCTTTGTCTGCCAAACGCTTAGTTGTCTTTTTTATTTCAATAGGATCAATATCCAATCCATAGATATGTCCTTTTCCATCTAACTTCTTAAGCATCTGTAAAGTATGTCCACCATATCCAAGTGTGGCATCCAGACCAATCTGTCCCGGTTTAATATCCAAAAACTCTAGAATCTCCTTTACACATATTGAAATATGCATACCTGCCGGAGTACTTCCCTTACTAATAACCTTCTCAATGGTATCCTTATATTTTTCCGGATTATGCTCTTTATACTTTTCAGCGTAAGTTCTTGGATGTGTGCCTTTGTAACGCACACGTCTTTTATGCGGCTTTTCGCTGTTTATATTTTCGTTATTATTTTCATTATTGTTTATGTTTTCGTTATTAATATCCATATTTTAACGCCCCTTTAAGCTAGAGTATGACTAGTATAACATATAAATTTTTCCATTTCTATATCAACAAAGAACACTTTATGCCTTCTGTTTGATTTTCGCTATAATTCGTGTTATATTTTTCCTATAATTTTTAACCGTTATGGTTTGTAATAGGAGGAAGTTTCTATGGAAAAAATAGCAAGTTTTACAATAGACCATTTAAAATTATTACCCGGCGTTTATGTCTCAAGAAAAGATAAGGTTGGCCAACAGGTTATTACAACTTTTGATATTAGAATGACACGCCCTAATTTTGAACCTGTTCTTAATACTGCAGAAGTTCATACAATTGAGCATCTTGGCGCAACATTTTTAAGAAATGATTCTGAATTTAAAGACAAAACAATATACTTTGGTCCTATGGGATGCAGAACAGGATTTTATATGGTTTTGGCTGGTGATTATGATTCAAAAGATGTAGTTGAACTTGTAACAAGAATGTTTATATTTATGAAAGATTTTGAGGGAGATGTTCCCGGTGCATGTGCCAAGGACTGTGGTAACTATCTTGACATGAATTTAAATATGGCAAAATACGTATGTAACAAGTACTATAATGAAGTTCTAAAAGATATAGACGAAACAAGACTGATATATCCTGAATAAAAGATTTTTCGTTGAAAGTTATTTAAAATAATATTGAAAGAAAAAAGCCATTGCAAACAATAGGCAGATTTTTGAAATTTTGCGAGTATAAGCGGTTCTTCGTATTCCGCTACGCTTCATACTCATATCGCGCTGGCGCGATATATAAATTAGTTAAACAGGCTTTTAATGAGCAAGCTCATAAAAGCAGTTTAACTAATTTATGCACCGCTTGTAGTGACGCGTATACTGTCTGAGCCGTAGGCGAGTTTAAGTTTTCGCTGTACAATAGACGACGGAGCAAAATGAGAAAATCAACGTGTTTGAAAGGGCTTTTTTCTTGCAATATATAAATAACTTTCAACGTAAAAATAAGTTTAAACTAATGTATTACATATATCTTTACTAATACCAGTATCAGCAAGTGCACCGGATAGAACCAGTAGAACATATATTTTAATTTCTTTGTTCCCGGTTTTTTGTTATAAAATGCTATGGGCAACACGCTTAACGCCCCCCACCACTGCACTCCAAATCCAAACATTCCAATGTTGAATACCATGTTTGAAATTGCTCTTCCTATGTGATGATTATTAAACACATAAAAACATATAATAAGCATTACTCCACCGTATGAATATGATGTGTGGAGGAAGTATGCCATTCCAAAAGCTATTGCCATTGTTACTAATTCAAGTATTGTGTTAAGTCTTCCGGCTCCTATGTGTTTTAATATTTTGTCAGAATATGCAACCCTAAACATTGATATGGACTGTAATGCCCAGATTGCCATATAACCTATAAATAAAGTGAAGATTACGTTCTGTCTTGCCATATCAAAGAATCTGCCATAAAGCATATCATAAGGAATCTCTGATACTAAGGCAAATATTCCAAGCCTGATTGCATGTTTTAATCTGTCTGATGTATGGAAAAATCCCTCAACCAAAACAAAACAGAATATTGGGAAGCTTATACGCCCAATAGATCTAAGTATTATATATGTCTGATGATTGTCCTGAAAAAATAAAAAACCTACGTGGTCAATAATCATTGTAATCATAGCAATTATTTTTAGGGTAAATGTACTAATCCCCCATTTATCAAGATTAATAAAAACTCCAAGACCTTTTTCTTTTAATTCACTCATTTTCTTTTTTTCCTTGTGTTTCCATTTATTGCCTTTTCTTATTTAGCCATTAAAACTACAATGCTTCTTGGTGGCACCTGAAGCATTCTCTCAATACCATCACTAGGTTCCTTAAATCCTGAATCTGTAGCAAAAACAACTTTCCACTGTTTTTTATTTCTTGCAGACGGAATGCCGAATTTAATCATCTCCCAAAACATATTGTAAGCTATGAATAAGTCTGCTTCATCTTCTTTTCCATCAATAGTTGCATATTTTCCACAATACATAACAGAAAAATGTCTGTTAAAATGACTAAAATCTGCATACCATGCCTTAGAACCGTGATAAGACATATCCGGCAAACCATATGACTTATAATCCATAAGCCTTGGCTCGCTGCTTAAATGCAAAATCTTATGCTGCTTTCTAAACTGAATAAGCTTCTTTGTAAAGTCAAGAATCTCCTTTGCCATGGCTGTTGTATTCCAGTTAGTCCATGATATTTCATTATCAAGACAATAAGGGTTGTTATTTCCTTTCTGGCTGTTACACATTTCATCTCCGGCATAAATCATAGGTACTCCCTGACTTAGCAATACAAGTGAAAGAGCGTTTTTAATCTGATGCTTTCTTAACTCATTTATTTTACGTTTTCTTGTATCGCCCTCAGCGCCACAATTCCAACTATAATTATAAACTGCACCGTCCCTGTTATTTTCGCCATTTGCCTGATTGTATTTCTTATCGTAAGAAACCGCATCATATAATGTAAAAGTATTGTGGTTAGCCACATAATTAACTACTGCCACTGCTGGCGGATTAGCCTTAATCTTGTAAGATATGGTATTTAACATATCCTCATCGCCTTTAATGAACTTTCTTGCCGATACCATAAAATCATCATTAAAGTTTGCCAGATTCTTATTTTCAACATTGGCATAAAAATCCGTATCAGTAGCAAAATTATAAGTAAAAATCTTTGTTGTAGACAAAAGATTGTCCGTCTGAATCATCTTCATGACTGCTTTTTCACAGTTAGCGTGAATACCGTCAATATGATATTCCATAACCCAATAATGAAGTGCATCCAAAATAAGTGTAGGATTAGTTCCTTCAGGGAAAAAGTATTCCATAGAAACCTCTATTCCGTTTCTATGAAGCTCTCTTACCATGTATTTGAACTCTTCAACTTCACTACCCGGCTTTGTGGCATAAGCATATGAAGCTTTCGGTGCAAAAGCATAACCGCTTGTATATCCCCAATAATTAAGCACAGGGTTCTCAATGCTAAACTGTCCCTTCATAGACGTTGCCACATGTGATTCCATTTCATTAAATTCATATGCCGGCATTAACTCTATCATAGTTATTCCAAGTTCCTTTAAATAAGGTATCTTATCTACAATTCCCAAATAAGTTCCCTTATGCTTAGCCTTTGAACTTACATGTTTTGTAAAGCCACGTACATGAAGTCTATATATAATTGTCTCATCATAAGGTCTTCTAAGTGGTGCGTCGTTTTGCCAGTCAAATTCACTGCTTACAATGCTTCCTCTTATATCAGTAGGAACAATTCCCCATTTTTCTTTTCCTGAAAGTGCCTTTGCATAAGCATCTGTCACAATCTTTCCATCAATAGAAAAATTATAATCATATTTCTTATAATCAAGCCCTTCAATGCTCATTGCAAAAACATTTCCTATAACCTGCGCATTTTCAAAAGGAATACGTGCCGCTTCATTGTTTTTTCCTTTTTCATATAAAACAAGTTCACATTTGCTTCCTAATCTTGCTGTAATGGCAAAATTAACCGTGTCGCCTATTACAGTAGCCCCCATCATTAAAGGATTACCTCTGTATACTTTTATTTTATTTAAATCCATTGTGTATCCTTTCCAGTCATTCTTAATATGCCCATATAGACACAATTTTGACATAAATTCTTATGCCCGAACTTTCGCATAGATAAGTGAATTATAACATACCCTTTTGATTAAAGAAACAAAATCAACCTACAAAAATAGTTTTATTAATTTTCCCACATTATCTTTTCTGTACTTTTACACTACATTTATTAAACCTTTATTGCTTAAAATTCCCAAAACTGTTATACTAATCTGTACGGGTGCGATAGCCCACACACCATTATTAAATAAGAGAGGTAACAAAAAAAATGATAAGTACAAGCAATGTGTCTTTACGATTTGGTAAAAAGGCATTATTTGAAGATGTAAATATAAAATTTGTTCCAGGTCACTGCTACGGCTTAATCGGAGCCAACGGTGCCGGAAAATCAACATTTTTAAAGATTCTTACAGGTGAAATCGAACCTACAAGCGGTGAGGTTATTATTACACCGGGTGAGCGTCTTTCATTCTTAAAGCAGGATCACTTCCAGTATGATGAATGTACTGTTCTTGATACTGTTATTATGGGTAATCAGAGACTTTACGATATTATGAAAGAGAAAGATGCCATTTATATGAAGGAAGACTTTAGCGATGAAGATGGTATCCGTGCTTCAGAATTAGAAGGTGAGTTTGCAGAAATGAACGGTTGGGAAGCAGAAAGTGATGCTGCTACTCTTCTTAATGGTCTTGGTGTTGATACTGAATATCATTACAACCTTATGAAAGACCTTAACGGTTCATTAAAAGTCAAAGTTTTGCTTGCACAGGCATTGTTTGGTAATCCTGACATTCTTTTACTTGACGAACCTACTAACCACTTAGACCTTGATGCCATTGAATGGCTTGAAGAGTTCTTAATCAATTTTGACAATACAGTTATTGTAGTATCCCATGACAGATACTTCCTTAACAAAGTTTGTACACAGATTGCGGACATTGATTATGCTAAGATTCAGTTATACGCAGGTAACTACGACTTCTGGTATGAATCAAGTCAGTTAATCGTTAAGCAGATGAAAGAAGCTAACCGTAAGAAAGAAGAAAAGATTAAGGAATTACAGGACTTTATCCAGCGATTTAGCGCCAATGCTTCTAAATCAAAACAGGCTACTTCAAGAAAACGTGCTCTTGAAAAAATCGAATTAGACGAAATTCGTCCATCAAGCCGTAAATATCCATACATCGACTTTAGACCTAACCGTGAAATCGGTAATGAGGTTCTTACTGTGGAACATCTTTCAAAAACTATTGACGGTGTTAAGGTTTTAGATGATATATCTTTCGTTGTAGGACGTGAAGATAAAATAGCTTTTGTAGGTTCTAACGGCCTTGCAAAAACTACATTATTCCAAATTCTTGCAGGACAGATGGAACCGGATGAAGGTTCATACAAATGGGGAATTACAACTTCACAGTCATACTTCCCTAAGGATAACACTAAGGACTTTGACAGTGATGATGCAATTGTTGACTGGCTTACACAGTACTCAGACAACAAAGACGCGACTTATGTTCGTCAGTTCCTTGGCAGAATGTTATTCCCTGGTGATGCAGGTGTTAAGAAAGTTCGCGTACTTTCCGGTGGTGAAAAAGTTAGAGTTATGCTTTCAAAACTTATGATTTCAGGTGCCAACGTTCTTATTGTTGATGAACCTACTGACCACTTAGATATGGAAAGTATTACAGCACTTAACAACGGACTTATTAAGTTCCCTGGCGTACTTTTATTCTCTTCAAGAGATCATCAGGTTGTACAGACTACAGCCAACAGAATTATGGAAATCGTTAACGGTAAGTTAATTGACAAGATTACTACTTACGATGAATATCTTGAAAATGATGAAATGGCAAGAAAGAGAGCTGTTTACACAACTGACGGAATGGATGCAGATAACTAGAATCAAATATTTTGATTTGCTTTTTTGCTTAGATTAATACATTTTATTATTAACAGTTAATTTTATGGAGTATCTATGAGACCACATACTATCACCTATCCCCCTGACGGTGTTGAGCCAATTGGGGTTATTGAATTTGTTCACGGAATGTGCGAAACACGTAACCGTTATGCTGCTCCAATGGAGTATTTCAGCCGACACGGATATATATGTGCCATTGCCGATATGCGTGGACACGGAGAAAACATATTAACAACTGATGACTTAGGCTATTTTGGCGAAGAAGGCTACAAAGGTCTTGTGAACGATGTTCAGGAATATACTATGTATCTTAAACGTGAATTTCCTAATTTACCTTTTATCCTTCTAGGTCATAGTATGGGTTCATTGGTTGTAAGAACATATTTAAAGAAATATTCTCAGGAAGTTGATGCCGTTATACTTAGCGGTTCTCCTTCTGAAAACTCATTGGCTGCTGCCGGTAAGTTTTTAGCCAAGTTTCTTGCATTTTTTAGAGGCTGGCATTATAGAAGCCCTTTTATTGAAAATATGGTTAACGGTCCATTTGAGAAACCTTTCCTTAAAGAAGGTATCGTTAACTCATGGCTTTCTACCGACAAGTTTATTGTTGAGGAATATAACAAGAATCCACTATGTGGTGTTCCTTTCACACTAAATGGGTACTACTGCCTTTTCTCATTAATGGAACAGGTTTATAGTAAGCTTGGCTGGACTAACAAGAACAAACAACTTCCTGTTATGTTTATGTCAGGTGGAGATGATCCCTGCCGTAAAAGTGATAAAGACTTTAAAAAAGCTGTTACCCACTTTAAACACTGTGGTTTTCCAAATACTTTTTCAAAGTTATATCCGGGAATGCGACATGAACTCTTTAATGAATTAAACAATGAAGAAGTCTACTATGATATTCTTAAATTCTTAGAAATAAAAGTTGGTATTGAACCACTGGAAGTTGATGAGGATTAATTATTATCTATAAATAAAAAGAATTGCGTATCCTTTAAGTAAAACACTTAAAAGCATACGCAATTCTTTTTTATATTAATAATTTCCCAATATTTTCATATTAAGCGCTTCTGCATTAATTCCGCTAAGAGCATTTACAACTCCCGGCTGATTAGCCCTGCCCTCAAATTCAACATAGAATCTGTACTCCCAATTCTTATCAGGTACAGGTCTTGACTGAATACGTGTCATATTAAGGTCATTGTAAATAATATGAGATAACATCTGATACAAAGTACCTGATGTATGAGGCATTTCAAAACTAATACAGATTAAACCTGCATCTCTTCTCGCAATCTTCTGACGGCTGATAATAATAAACTGTGTTGTATTAGAATCATTAAAATTAATACCTTTGTGTAAAATATCAAGTCCGTAAATATTTGCTGCATTCTCACTGGCAATACAACCTCTGGACTTATCTGATTGTTCTGAAATATATCTTGCACTTATTGCAGTATTAGCAAGGTTAACCTTGCCCCAGCCGTGTTCTTCAATAAACTTGTTACTCTGCATAAATGCCTGTGGATGAGAATAAACATCCTTAATATCATCAATTGTAGCTCCCGGAATTCCACAAAGACAATGTTCGATTTTTACATCAAAAGTGTCCACAATATAATTCTGGAATTCTACAAGTAAATCATATACATCTGTTACAATTCCCGCTGAAGAATTTTCAAAAGGAAGAACCGCATAGTCAGCCTTTCCGTCTCTAACATATTTCATTGCTTCTCTAAAAGTTGTAACATTAACGTAGTTAACCTTATCCCCGAAATATTCTGTTGCCGCCTGCTGGCTGTAAGCTCCGGGAATTCCCTGATATACTACTGTTGCATCCTCTGTTGGAAGCTTATCTACAATATCAAACCCAATATCATTGTTTACGCCTTCTTCATTTAAAAGCTTATACTGCATCTTACGACTCATAGCCATAATCTGTTCAAACAATTCCTCTACGCCGTGAGCATAAAAATCGTCTGATGCTTTAGTCTTTAAAGTGGCTATTTTATCAAGCTCTCTTTGTCTGTCAAGAACTGGCTTGCCTGTTCTAAGTTTATACTCTGCTACATTTTTGCATACTTCCATTCTTTTTTCAAACAATCTAATAATGCTATCATCTATTTCATCTATTTCTTTTCTGCTTTCTAATAAATCCTTCATTGTATTCCTTATGCTTTCTTCAGTTTTTTCTTATTGTTCAGACATCTGTTTCATGCTACATCCACCACAACCTGCACATTTGTTATCCGGCTGTAACTCCTCTAACATCTGACTAACTGTTTTATTTAAAATCGGATGTACTGCATACGGTGCTATTTGTTTAAGAGGTTCCAAAACAAAAAGTCTCTTATGCATTTCCACATGAGGAATTAATAAATCCTTTTCATTAACTATATCATTATTATATAAAACAATATCTATATCCAAAGTTCTTGGTCCCCAGTGTATTTCACGGGTTCTGTTTGCCTCAGCCTCAATTCTGTTAACTGTAGCTAATAATTCTTTAGGTTCATACAATGTTTCTATTTCAACGCAACCATTTAAAAAATTGTCCTGTTCCACAGGTCCATAAGGTTCAGTTTCAATAAATTTAGATACCGCCAAAACTCTGCAATTTTCATCATCATAAAGACTATCAATTGCCTGATTAAGGTATCCCTCCTTGTCTCCTATATTTGAGCCAATACTTAAATAAGCCTTATTCCACTTTCTTGAAATTGAAACAGCTACATTTCCAAAAGGTAACTTAATAGGTGCATTAGGCTTATTAATAGTAAAATCAATAGCCTTAATCTTTGGAAACTCTTTCAAAAGTCCTCTTGTCGTCTGCTCTGCAACAGCCTCTATTAAGTCAAATCTATTTTCAGTCATAAACTTATTTATAAACTTGCACGCCTTTGCATAATTAACTGTATCCTCCAAATCATCGCTTAATCCCGGAGTTCTCACATCAGTATAAAGGTTAGCGTCTACATAAAACTTCTGACCGTTTATTTTTTCATCTTCATTGCAACCGTGGTATGCAAATATTTCTAACTGTCTAATCTTAATACAATCCATATTATTTCCTTTTTAGATAATATTTTTGTTTTTTAATCTTTAATAGCATTTAAACTTATGCTTTTAGAATCTTCTCAGCCATCATCATTGCCTGATAATTCTCTTTTACATCATGAACTCTAAAGATTCTGCATCCTCTTTCAAGTCCCATAACTGTTGTGGCAACTGTGCCTGCCATTCTGTCATTCTTATCCACATCGAGAGTTAAACCAATAACAGACTTTCTTGATGTACCAAGAAGTACAGGATAACCAAGTTCCAAAATTTTGTCCACGTGCTTAATTATTAAAAGATTCTGTTCATAATCCTTTGCAAAACCAACTCCCGGATCTAATACAATCTGAGAATCCTTAACTCCTGCCTTGTGAGCTATCTCAACAGATTCCTTTAATTCATTAACTACATCATTAACAAAATCATTATAAGTTATAACATTCTTATTATGCATAACACAGGCTGCTACACCTGTTTTTGCCACAAGGTCTGCCATATCTCTTTCGCCATACTTAAATCCCCATACATCATTAATCATGTCACATCCGGCTTTAACTCCGGCTTCTGCAACTTTAGTCTTATATGTATCAAGGGATACAGCAATATCAAAATTCTTCTTAATTGCTTCAATTACAGGCACTACACGACCTATTTCTTCTTCGTCACTAATAAGTGTGTAACCTGGTCTTGTAGATTCGCCACCTACGTCTATAATCTTTGCTCCATCCTTAATCATTTCTTCTGTATGCTTTAATGCAGCATCTAAGTTGTTAAACTTACCTCCATCTGAAAATGAATCAGGTGTTACATTTAAAATTCCCATTATTACAGGTTCTTTTTCTAAATCAAAATTGTATTTTCCAATATTCATATCATACTCCAATCTTTCTACTGTCCATCCCTAAAAATTGACAAGACGTCACTTCTAAGATTTCTGTCCTCTTCAAAAACTCCTGTACTTGCAAAAGTAACCGTCTTGCTTCCCGGCTTCTTAATTCCTCTTGCAGACATACACATATGCTCTGCCTGTGCCATAACAAGTACACCCTTTGCTCCCAGGTACTTCTCCAATGCCTTAGCTATCTGGTTAGTCATCTGCTCCTGAATCTGTAATCTTCTTGCATAAACTTCTACTGTTCTTGCAAGTTTACTGATTCCCACAACCTTGCCATTTGGAATGTACGCAATATGCACCTTTCCATAAAATGGCATAAGATGATGTTCACATGTTGAATAAAAAGTAATATCCTTTTCAATAACAACATTCTCATTATCACAAGTAAATGTTTTGGACAAATGTTCTTTAGGACTCATATTCATACCGCTACACAATTCTTCATACATTCTTGCCACACGGTCCGGAGTATCCTTTAGGCCTTCTCTATCAGGATTTTCACCGATTCCCTCTAATAAAAGTCTAATTCCTTCTTCTATTTTCTTCTTGTCAAACACGTCAATCTCTCCTTCCGGCTTTAACTGTTTGTTTAATGGTTACAGATTAGTCTTACTACCTGTTTTAGCTCTCCTAAATAAGACAATGAACCAAACGCCAAAATCATATCGGCCCTGTTCTCTTTTATTGTATCTATTGATTCTTCCGCAGCCTGCTTCAAACTATCTGCAACCTGTACATTATGGTTATATTTCACCAAAGTTTCTGCAAGCTTGTGCCCGTCTAAACCTCGTGAATTGTTTGGCGTTATCGTAATAATTCTTTCTGCCCTGTCAGCAATAATTTCTGCTTCCTTGGAAAAATCTTTATCAGACAACACCCCCATTATAAATGTTATTCTCTTATTTGTAAAATATAAATCCAAAGTTTTCCTTAGTTCAAGCACTGCTCCCGGGTTATGAGCGCCATCGATTATAATTAACGGCTCCTTGCTTATGACTTCCATACGTCCCGGCCAAACTGTTTTTTCTATGCCTTTTTTTATATTTTTCTCAATTGCATTTCCACTATTATTAATATTATTTTTCATACCAGTGCCATTATTCTTATCTGACTCATCGCATATATTGGTCTTTTCTGTTAATGCTTTATCAAGCACTAATGCTACCTCAACTGCTGTCTTAGCATTTTTAATCTGATATGTGCCAAGAGCCTGAAGGTTAAGAATATATTCTTTATTATTAGATGCTTTGTATGTAACCTTTGTTGTTAAACCATCTATTTCCACATTCTCAGCATTTTCTATTCCTTCTGTATTTACATTATAAATTCTTTTTTCATTGTCTAACAAGTTATTGTCTTTGTTATTTTTAAATTCCTGTTCATTTGGAATTATAAGTTCTGAATTCTTCTGCTTGCAAACCTTCTTTATTACACTCTCAGCCTCCACTGTCTGTTTCGACATTACAACAGGACAGTTCTCTTTAATTATTCCTGATTTAACTTTTGTTATTTCTTCAATAGTACTGCCTAAAAACTGGGTATGGTCAAGACTAATTGTGGCAATAACACTGCAAAGAACTTTTTCAAATACATTTGTTGCATCAGTTTCTCCGCCCATTCCACATTCAATTAAAGCTATATCACAGTTCTGCTCTTTAAAAAACATTAACGCCTCTGCTGTTTCTATTTCAAAGGATGTAGGATGTGGCAAACCTTCACTATACATACTGTCACATTTTTCTTTTATTCTTGTAAGCAAATCAGCAGATTGTTCCTCTGATATGTATTCGTCATTTATTCTTATAATCTCACGCTCATTAAAAACTGCAGGTGAACAATATCTTCCAACCTTATATCCTGATTCCATTAAAATATTCTGAACAAAAGTCATAATGGAACCTTTTCCGTTAGTTCCTGCAATGTGAACTACTTTAAGTTCATTTTGTGGATTGCCCAATCTCTTAAGTAATTCCTTTATGGTATTAAGTCCCAGAATACTTCCCAACTTATTCACATTCTTCAAATACTCTCTTGCTTCACTATAATTCATTTCCATATCCTCAATCCTAATCTATTAAACAGTCAACTTTAATAATAAAATCTAATTATCACTTTAATAATGTAAAAGAAAGGCCTGAACAATTTCAAGCCTTCCCTAAATCTCATTAGTTTCAAAAACTATACTAACGCTATTAATATAAAATTAATATAAAACTCTTAATCAAGCATATTAGAATAACTAAGATATTTCTTCATTACATATCCTGTATCCTTGCCATATTTAATCTGGCACCACTTGCCATTCTCTGAGATGACCTGTACTTTCTTACCTGCTCCTATCTGAGTTATAAGTTTGGATTTGGCACTTGCCGACTTACGCAGGTTCAAAACATCAGTAGTATACATATACTCTTCTGCCGTAGTAGTTTCCTGAACAGTAGTCTGCGCCACTGTTGTAATCTGCTTTGCAGTAGTTGCCGAAGTTTTTGCCGGCTTCTTTCCTGATGAACAGGACTTAGCCAAAACCATTACCAAAATAAGCACAACTAAAATTCCAACACCAATTGCTATTATAGTGTTTCTCTTCTTAATCTGTTGCTCTCTAATTAACTCTGCCTTGCGTCTTCTGTTTTCTACTATCTTCTTTACTTCTTCTTTTCTTGCCGCTTCATTGTTTGTCCCTGGCATCCTATCACCTCTTTATCTCTAAAGATGATTTAATTATCCAAACATACAAATCATCTATATACGGATTATGACCTGCTTTACACTCCAACAGTCCTAAATATTATTCCTCGATAATTTCGTCATATTCTCCGTCTTCAACAATACTGTCAAACACTTCTGAAACCATGTCAAATTCTTCCTGTGTTTCAATATTGTCAAGTCCAGGCTCTCCATCTTCGTCTTCAAAATATCTATAAATAAATATTTCTCCATCTTCGTCTCCATTATCATGAAGTAATGCAATATAGTCCTGTTCTTCAACTTCAAAAATTGTAAGCACTTCGCATTCAATCTCTGAATCATCTTCCAATGTAATTGTTACAAATAATTCTTCATCTTCATTGTCAATATTATTAGTTCCCATCTTTTCCTCTTTCCGCTTTCCGCTATTTATTATCGGTATACCTTTTTTATACCAATTAGTTTGCTATAACTTTATCAAAACATACGGGAAAATGCAATAAAATAGATACAGTTCACAAATATTTAACTTTCTACAGCATCTCTTCAACAAACATGGACACTTCTATGGGGCATCCCAGCCTTTCCTCCACCGCGTATACATTTAAATAATCTATGGCTCTTGTTATCGCCACATAAAAAAGTCTGCGTTCTTCCTCAAAATCCCTCTCTCTTAATGCCTTTGACGTAGGAATTATTCCCTGATTAGCATCAACAATAAACACAGCTTTAAATTCCAATCCCTTAGAGCCATGCATTGTCATAATATTAATCCTGTTATTTGTGCCACCTTCTCCACTGCTCTTTTTACCAAAATTCTGACCTTCACTATTTTGTGCTGAATCAATGCTATTTATCCACTGCTCTAATGTATTAAACTTGCTACACTCCTGCACTAACTGTTCCAATTGTTTTAACAACCCTGACATTGGAATATTATTTTCAATGGCATACAGGCGCAAATACTCCTCATAACCTGCACCCTTTCTAATATATGACAATGCTGCCTGAGGTGGTAGCTTTCTTATCATCTCAATATGAAATAGAAAACTGTCTATGTTGTTTTTACTATAAATTCTTCTAACAGCGGAAATATTCATATTCACGCTAAGAACAACCTGCCTGCTTATGTATCTTTGAGGCTTATTTAAAACATATATTAAATCTTCATTGAAATATGTGCCGTCAAACTTTAATGCTCCTCTAACATAAGACAAAATATCCTTTGCAACCATACCATTATAAATGTTACTTCTATGCTTTCCACTTTCCGCTTCTATCTTTCTGTTTTTTAAAAAACTTGAAATCTCCTGAATCTGACTATTATTCCTAACAAGAATAGCCATTTCAGACAGACTAATCCCCTGATTTTCATATTCCTTTATTTTGGATACTACAAACTTTAATTCTTCCACCTGATTTCGAAACTTTCGTATATCAGGTTGAAAATCCTTATCATTATTAGCGTGAGCACACTTATCTAATCTGGTCTTATTATTTTCAATAACACGGCCTGCCACATTAATTATGGACTGAGTACTTCTGTAATTAACATCCAAGACAATAAGTTCAGCCTCGGGATAATAATCCTTAAACTCAATCATAATCTCCGGTCTTGCTCCACGAAAACCATAAATGGACTGGTCATCATCCCCCACCACAAAAATATTGTTAAGAGGACTAGCCAACAGCTCTATTATATTCATTTGGATTCTGTTAATATCCTGAAACTCATCTATTAAAATATACTTATACAGCTCCCTCCACTGTTCAAGTATTGTATGATTCTCACATAACAACAAATAACACTCTCTTAGAATATCATCAAAATCCATCTTGCCATCCTTCTTTAACTCCAAATTATAAGCGTTATAAACCTTTATAAAATCCTCTTTCTTGCAGCAGGACGGCTCATATTCCTGAGCATTAAGCATATTACCTTTAATATTTCCAATATCATTAATAATGTTCTGAGACAATTCTGAAATATCATTAGAAGAAATACCATACCTTCCAATAATCTCCCTTATATAGTCCGTTTTCTGCCTTTCAGACAGAATCTCCGTTGCTTCATACCGCCTTGATTTTCTCAAAATCTTATAAAAGACGCTATGAAAAGTGCCAAAGGTAACCAGTTGTCCCTTCCCTCCATTCATTAATGTAGAAAATCTTTTCTGCATACTTATAGCCGCTGCCTTAGTAAAAGTTACAACTAAAATATTCTCCGGGCGCACTTCCGCCTTCTCTATTAAATTCTTAATTCTATGGGTAATAACTGTGGTCTTACCAGAACCCGGTCCTGCAAGAACCATGGCTGGACCATCCATATGGCTGATTGCCTGAATCTGTGATTTATTAAACATATATACAACCTTTCCGGTTGTTTCTCTCCAAGTACTGAAAGTCTATCACAGTCTGGCTAAAGTGTAAACAGGTAAATGTGATTTCTTATGTTTTCTTATTTTTTTCAAAGAATACTCAGATTACAAACAAAAGCTTTTCTATTATCCGGAGGATTTTATTATTAAAAAAGACCTTTGACATGCTATTTACAGCTTTAATCAAAAGTCTTTTTAATGTTTTAACATTTATATTATTTTAAAATCAATCTATTAACACTTCTTATAGTTATTAACCTGACAGTTACTCGCTTAACAACTATATTTCGTATTAAAATTATTTCGATAATAATTCAATACCTTTCTTAATTCTGCTAATTGATTCTTCTTTTCCGATAACTTCCATAATTTCAAAAGCCCCGGCAGGTGTCATCTGCTTTCCTGAAACTGCAGTTCTAAGTGGCCATAAAGCCTGACCATTCTTGCAACCCTTCTTTCCAATATATTCAAATACTGTATCGTGAAGTCCGTCAACTGAATAATCATCTGTTGCTTCAAGAATTGGAAGTAATTCTGTTAACACTTCTAATGAATTTTCTGAATTAGTTTTCATCTTCTTATGAGTGTACATAGCCACATCATATTCAGGTAATTCTTCAAAGAAATCAACCATATCCATAAGCTCTGGGAATGTTTCAATTCTAGTCTTAACCATATCAAGAATCTTCTCTAAATCCAAATCCTTAGTAATAACTTTCTTGATGTATGGCATAGCTTTTTCATAGAATTTTTCATTGTCCATAGCCTTAATGTATTCCCCATTCATCCATTTAAGCTTCTGAATATCAAATACTGATGGGCTCTTGTTTACCTTGTGATAATCAAATTCCTTAATCAACTCATCAAGTGAAAAGATTTCTCTATTGTCTTCAGGGCTCCATCCTAAAAGTGCCAAATAGTTAACAACTGCTTCAGGTAAAAATCCCTGTTCAATTAAATCTTCATATGAAGCGTGACCTGAACGCTTGCTTAACTTCTTGTGATTTTCATCTGTAATCAAAGGTAAATGAACGTATTTAGGTGGTTCCCAACCAAAAGCTTCATATAATCTCTGATATTTAGGTGATGAAGAAATATATTCATTACCTCTTACAACGTGAGTAATCTGCTGAAGATGATCGTCAACAACGTTAGCAAAATTGTATGTTGGATATCCGTCTGACTTAATCAAAATCATATCGTCAAGTTCTTTGTTTTCAACAGTAATCTCACCATATAATTCATCAACAAAAGTTGTAGTTCCTTCTGTTGGCATGTTAATTCTAATTACATAAGGCTTGCCTGCATCAAGATTTGCCTGGATTTCTTCTTTTGATAAGTGAAGACAATGCTTGTCATAAACTGTAATCTCTTTTCCATCTTCACCTACAGAAGTCTTCAAAGATTCCAATCTCTCCTTATCACAAAAACAGTAATATGCATCTCCTGATTCAATTAACTTCTTAGCATATTCAAGGTATAAACCTGATGCCTGACGCTCACTCTGAACATAAGGACCAAATCCCTTATCCTTATCAGGACCTTCATCATGTACAAGACCTGTTTCAGCCATAGTTCTATAAATAATATCAACTGCGCCTTCAACCAAACGCTCTCTATCTGTATCTTCTATTCTTAAAATAAAATCTCCACCTGCATGCTTAGCAATCAAAAATTCATAAAGTGCAGTTCTTAAATTTCCTACATGCATTCTTCCTGTTGGACTAGGTGCGAATCTTGTTCTAACTTTTGTCATTTTCACTTTTCTCCTACTATGAAATACTATTTGAGATTACATCTCTAACTAATATAGTATAGTGCAAAAATTAAGGTTGTGCAAGGGGGTTGATCTACAATAGTAGTAAGGTTATTCAACAAGCAAATGATAACCGAATTAGGACTTGATCTACACTAGTAGAAATTCTTTAAGGCTATTCAACCACCAAGTAGGCATTTTGCAATAGTACATCTACACTAGTAGAAATTCTTTAAGGTTATTCAACGTTGACGCAATTGGGTTTTCGGCTCAATCTACACTAGTAGAAATTCTTTAAGGTTATTCAAGAAAGAGAGGTATAAGATGTTAGCAGAATCTACACTAGTAGAAATTCTTTAAGGTTATTCAACCCCTACTGTAATGTTAGCCACGCCTGATCTACACTAGTAGAAATTCTTTAAGGTTATTCAACGTGAACTGGGTCGCTGTGAACTCGTGTTCATCTACACTAGTAGAAATTCTTTAAGGTTATTCAACAACTGAATGGGTGGGATTGGTTCAGGATCTACACTAGTAGAAATTCTTTAAGGTTATTCAACAGGCGTACCACTTCCGTACCAACATATATCTACACTAGTAGAAATTCTTTAAGGTTATTCAACCCATAGCTTATAGCCTTATTGAGTTGGTCATCTACACTAGTAGAAATTCTTTAAGGTTATTCAACTTTAATAATCAAATTCCAGATAGCTGTATCTACACTAGTAGAAATTCTTTAAGGTTATTCAACTATAACTTTTCCAGTGGCTACACTTTATCTACACTAGTAGAAATTCTTTAAGGTTATTCAACGTCAATAGATTCAAATTGCTTGTTAGCATCTACACTAGTAGAAATTCTTTAAGGTTATTCAACGTCAACTGGAAATGCTTTTATCGAAGTTGATCTACACTAGTAGAAATTCTTTAAGGTTATTCAACCATTTACAGGGCTTAAAATGTTACCAATATCTACACTAGTAGAAATTCTTTAAGGTTATTCAACCAATCTTATTGAAAGAAATACAGTTGTTAATCTACACTAGTAGAAATTCTTTAAGGTTATTCAACGTACCGATTTAAAGTACACACTATAAATCTACACTAGTAGAAATTCTTTAAGGTTATTCAACAGTATAAACTTTTTAGGCGAGGATATAAATCTACACTAGTAGAAATTCTTTAAGGTTATTCAACGTGAAGCAATTAATTTAAATAGCTTTAAATCTACACTAGTAGAAATTCTTTAAGGTTATTCAACAAATTGTAAATTATGGCATTGATAATAATCTACACTAGTAGAAATTCTTTAAGGTTATTCAACTATACCGTCAAGTTTGTTTCTTGAAGTATCTACACTAGTAGAAATTCTTTAAGGTTATTCAACCTGGTGTTGGTAATATCATTTGTGGGATCTACACTAGTAGAAATTCTTTAAGGTTATTCAACATTTAACGCAAAGGCTAAAGTTGAATAATCTACACTAGTAGAAATTCTTTAAGGTTATTCAACTACTATACCGTCATTTTGCATAACTGAGTTGTCTTTTAACCTTATATTTATCAATATTTTTATACGTTTTGCACACATTCTTGTTGAATAACCTCAATTTAAATAACATTAAGACTCAGGTTTGCATTATGTTATGATAAAGAAATCATTTTCGTCATTCTTAGCATAGCCGAATCGCAATACTTCACAGCTTGCTGAAAGCTTAAATACCATAACACTATCCTGTTGTGTAAAGCATTTTTCAAACCTGTTCTTTATATCAGTAACTATATTATCTAATATCCTATTGCTATTGTCAATTTCAAAAACTGAATACTGCAATCTATGTCCAAACTTACTTAAGTATTTAGAGAATTTTGTTCTTAATTTATCATCTGATATATCATAACTGACTATTACCATAACTCCTCCTAATGTAAATTAAACTCTGGCAACTGTTCCACACTTTTCCTTTTCATAAAATATCTGTAGTATTGCTGAATGTAAACAAAGATTTCTTCCTTATATTCTAAAATTGCCTTCATTAGAAATTGTATATACTCAGGATTCTTTTTATATTTCAAAACCCATCTCATATCGTATAAATCAAAATCTTCCTCCTTACATTGTCCTAAGTTGATTGCTTTTCTAACCTGATAATCAACAATTGGACGCATTGATTCCATTAAATCACATACAAGTGATTTTCTCATATAGAAACATTTATGAAAGACTCCATAATAAGTATCAAATCCATATACTTGTAATATGGAATCAACAATATTAAACAGCATCGTATATCCTATATCCAGCGTCACATTAATATAGTCGCTCTTTATTCTTGGTTTTCTCCCCTTCCAGTTAACGTTATTAAAAACTCGTGGAAAATAAACCCTTGCTGCGTTCCCTTCTATTCCCATTACTTCCAAATACTCCAATGGTGCGTCCAGTTTTTCAACCATTTCTTCTAATAATTTAATTCCTTCCTTTACTTCCTCCGTCTTGCTTCTAATATTCTTTAATGCTTCCTTTTGATTATTTATTTTATTCTGCTCAATTTTTCTTCCTATGTCATTTTCAGAATACTCATACTGCCTTTTTCTCAAAAGAGTATTTCCTTCCATTCTTGTTCCAATAATCTCGTATACCCTAAACGTTGTACTCATTAAACATATAGAAAATCCAAACTTCTTGCTTCTTTGTATTAATCCACTTGTTATTGATATATTTCCTATAACACAAACCATAAATAATCTATAACAGGTAGATTGATGCTTAACTTTTCCATCCCTATCTTTGACAACAATATTGTCATTAGAAAAAGACAGTTTTTCTCCTGCATTGGTAAACAGAAATATGATTTGCTTTTTTCCAAAATCATTTGCATTTAACATTTTATTCTCCTCTGTTCAATGAACGATCACATGCATCCTCGTATATGCAATTACCACACTTTAAAGTATTTGTTTGTTGATATCCTTCCAAGTCAAATTTCCTGATTTCATTAATTGTATTTTCGAATTTTGTATTCATTTCCAAATCTTCTTCGGGCAGTTTAACATTATATTTTTTGTTATCATCTACACTTCTTAGTTCCAATTTAGAAATTTCATATCCCATTTCTTTCATACAATAATACTGCGCATAAAGTTGAAAAATATATCCGTCATATATTTCTTTAATATGCTTTTTTCTTTCGACCAGTAATTTCTTTTTCTTGTCAAAAATATCAATTTTTCCAATTATTCTATATTGCTCCGAATAAACATCAAGAGCTGTAATGATTTCTGCTCTTGTAGAATACTTATTTTCATCTACAGTTTCATGAGCTTTTGTCCCATTAAGCTGATATTTCGATTGAAACATCAGCTTGTTTTCATTTCCATATAAGTTATGAAAATATATAGATGCAGGACAAAATATAAAATCATTTATATTTGAAATTTTTATAATATCATCCATTATAAATACCTTTTGTTTTGAATAAAATCAAACCAATCCTGGTGTCTAATCTTTAATTCTTTTCTTGGAAATTCTGTTTCCTCATTCCAATTTTTCTTTATTTGCATTACTTCATATAAGCCTTTTAAGGCTATGCAATAAGCACCATTAGCATCTGCGTCTAAAGGCTTATCTTCATCTCCTCTGGTTGAATCAAAAAATTCGCCATTATTGTTTATAACAGGTGAGATTATGGCATCATAATCTTCTGCTGCATTATCAGGCAGACTATTTCGCATTTGAACAATATCTTTAACCAAATACTTGATTTCTTTGCAAATTCCATTCTGGGTTTTTTCATCCAATTCCTCTATCTGCTCAAGAATATCCTGACCTTTGTTGTACTCAATTTCATATTTTTCTAATATGCTTCTCATCTGATAAGTCAAATCAACTTTTTCTGCTGTATCCCATGAACCATTTTTGAACTTTCTTTTTATTCTTTCTCCATAGGTATACACCGTCCACTTATTTCTAGCCATCTCAACTTTATGAGTCACAAAATTTTCATAATCAAATTCAAAAGCAAATAATCCTCTTTCGTCATCATATTTAATAGAATCAAAGCTTGCAACAAAGTCTTTATCTGTCATTCCCTTATAATTAAAAATTGCAACAAAACCCGTTGTCGGATCAATCTTTGATGTATAAGCTGCCGGAACATAAAAGATATATCCGCATTGTCTGCCTAATACCTTTAAACTTTCCGGTATATATGTCAGTTGATATCCTCTTAGCAAACCGCCCTCCTGATCAACTGCCAAATCTTTATCAACTAAATAATTCAACTTATTAATTAACATCGTTTCAAATTTTTGATAAACCTGTCTTTCAACTTTGAATCGTCCTCGCTTAAAGCCTTGGTTTAAATCTTCCATTGTTATTATCGCATTGTATTTGACTACTAATTTTGCTATTTCATGCACAACTAGAGATAAATAACCTTCTTTTAAGTCTTTTATTTTTCCAATCTCTTTCCAATTCTTTCTGGCATTATCACGGTCTAATTCTTTCTGTTTTAACTTTTCTTTATAGTCAATTCCGTTAACTATGTTAAAGTTTCTCTGCTCAACAATATTTCCTTTTGTGTCAATTACAGACACATAAATAAGATTTCTTTCACCTCTGTCAATTCCAATAATGTGCATATCCTCTTTTAATGCAATATTCTTCAAAGCTATATTATTTATTGGTGAAAATCCCGCTGCCTTAAAATTAATAGTCATCGGAAGATGAATAAAGAACTTATCAACACTGTATCGATAATCCTTTACGATATCATAATTTGCTTTATAGTACTCAACCTTACCTTCTTCCATTAATTTTTTTGATTTTTCAGATAATTCATTTGTTCCAATTGAATTCAAATACTTGTATATTTCTGTATACTGTTCCTCAGGAATAGACTTTCTTTCGCCGTTTTCATTATATGTTTTGTTTACCAAGACACTTCCTTTTTTATGAATAATAGGCTTCTTTATGCTGGATTTTCTGAAAAATACTTCTGCTTCACCATTTAACTTAAGTACTATGTTCTTTAAATTCTCTTCACTAAAAAGATTCTTTAAGTACATAGTGTGAAGATTTTCTTTTCCTTTACTCTTTTCTGAAAAATCCTTATTGTAAATCTGAAATAAATATAGTTGTCCATTTTCGTCGAGCTCTTTTATTTCTTTCTCACTTATATATGTCCATTCTATTTTGTATCCCTGCTTTTCCACTTCACGATAGAACGTACTTATATCCTCATATTCAGAAGTTTCTGAAAACTTGAAGTTAAACTTACTCCATTCCGGATGTCTGTTAATTGATGTCTTAAAGAAATCAATTAAGTCCCTGCAAAATTTAATATCAAAATTTTTATCAGATTTTATGTGTTTGTTCTGTTCATAGCATTCTAATATATACTGTGATGGTTTATATTCTGCAATTCCTGTTTTTGACATAAATACCTTGGGAAGCATTTTATTTGGTCCCGGTAATAATCTATAAATCATTTTCTTATAATCACCGTTTTCTTCACTTTGATGCCCTTCCATAATCTTCTTGTCCGGCTTATTTTTTGCATTAAATATACCAAGATAATATTTTCCATCTCGAATCATTATAATTGCATTATTATCATATTCTTTAGTCTTTGACCAGCCGTTTGCTAAAGTTGGAATGCCAAAATTTAACTTGATTTTTTCCTCGCTATATGGCTTTTGTGTTACATAATTTCTTATTCTGTTGTAAATAGTTACTAATGGCTGCAACTCATCATATATTTCTTCAATTTCATTATAGAAATTTACATCTTTCTCGATTTCTTCTTCAATAATGAACATTTTAGTCCAATGCATTATTTCCATAATGCTATCTAACTTGCTCTTTATTTCTTCAGATTTCGTTTCATTTTCTATAAGATTTATTTTTTCATCATACTCGATTTCATTCACATCCAAATCTTTAATCTTTTCATTTATAGCAGATATATATTCTTCCGCTTTTCTATTTAATTCATCTTTATTATATTTTTCTACTAATTCATCTATATCTGCCAAACTTTTATATTCGATAGCTTTAATAGCCTTTTTTACTTTTTCTTCTTTTGCTTTTCCTTTCGATTTAATAGTCTCATTATAATAAGCTTTTAATGAATCATTTATAATCTGCCAATTTCCGCACATAAAGCTTGAAAAGTTTTCGAAATTTTTGCTTTGAATATAAATTTTATTTATTTCATATTCACTTACATTTTCTCCTATTTTTTTAACTCTTTCCAATATCTTTTTAGAAGCTAAATCACTTAAAAATTCGTTCAAAACCTGATATACTTCCTTATCATTTTCAAACATAGTTGGAACTTCGAATGTTGATTCATCTATACTTAATATCTGTTTATGCATCCTTTTCATTTTAAACTTATTGCTTTTAATGTTATGCTTCTGTCCATATAGATTCATATGATAATTAATCTTTCCACATACGTCATTATAGAATCTAATCCCACCTTGATTAAGCAATAATCCATAAAAATCAAAGTCAAATATTTCCTTCAATGAATAATCACTAATGCTGTCTCTATTCTCTGCCTCGATTTTTTCAATTTCCTGTTCTGCAGTTTTTTTTATTTCTTCAAATGCAAGTAAATTCTGATAAAAAATCCACGCATTTTCCTGAACCACTCTGTAGCATATAGACGTAGATATTTCATCCTTCGAAAACACATTCTTTCGATTTTTAAAGAAATCAGTAAACGAAGATGTAAACCTTTGGAAAAGTTCCACTGTAGATATTTTCTCTTGTTTTTCTTCATTATCTATATTTTGATTTTTAATGAACTCAGGCAAAATATTTGTTAACAGCTTAGCGTTAAATAATTGTTTAAATTCTTCATCATCGCTAAGTATTTTGTATATTTCAGCTCTTTTTTCTTTCTGTTTTTTCTCTAATTCATTTTTTGTTTTAGTTGTATTTTGTTTATAATTATTTTCAATGGCTTGAAATAGCTCTTTCCAATCAATGGTTCTCGTGAGTGCAACATTAGACAGTTTACTATCTATATACGCTCTATAGTATTCATCCATAATTTCTTTTAACTGTTGTCTTTTTTCTGCTCGCAACTGATCATCAATTATAATTCCGTTCTTTTCTATATTTCTTTTCGTTGACTCTGTTGGAACAAGAGAGTTTCTCATAGTCTTTGCAATAGATGATGTTCCTATTGTTTCAGTGAATATTTTATTATTTGATTCCATATCATTGTCCTCCTATTATTGCGGTGGTTATTGTTTCTAATTATGTTATAGCATTCTTTGTTTTCTATGTCAAGTTTTATAAAGCGGTGTCATTTGTTTTTATTATTTTTTCAAAAAATATAACGCATCATTGCGTTACATCTTTTAGACAAACCGCTTTAATCTACGAAAGTAGAAATTGTTTAACCATATGTTATACCTTATATGTTTGTCTTCACTCTTATAATATACATCCCAATTGTAATATACATTTATATTTGTGTCAAATAACGCAACTTTCTCTTATTTTTACTTTTCAATTTTGCTGTATATTTATTTTCCCTCCATTATCTTTTCCAACGCCCAGTTTTCGTCTATGTCAAACCTATCCTCTCTAATATCCGGACTATCCTTCAACACTTCTTCTCTAATTTTTTCCAATAATTCTTTCTCAATGCTTGCCATTTTCGTCTCTCCATTTTCGTCAAATATAATAAACATATACTTGCCCTCACTGTTTACATCAAAGAATATATGTTTTACTTTAATGCCTTGTTCTTTTGCCTGACCAATGTAAAAAATCTTTGCAATCTCTATTACTCTATCGTCCAATCCATTATCGAAAATAATTATTTTTTCTCTTAATTCTCCCGGAGATGTTACGATTCTATACAGATATTTTTCTGCCATTAAATCCTCGAATATTTCAGGCATATCTTCGCCACTAAACATATTGCACGCACTTTCATATTCTTCCTCATCCTGAACATAATATATCATTATTCTATCTTCCATCTGATGATAGAGACTGCTATAATTTATCCTTGCTTCACAACCGCACTTATTACATTTGAATTTAAAAATCTCTCCTGTTAATACCTTCTTCTTCATTTCCGGATCAAGAACAGTATTTATGCTGCTCCACATAACAAACTTACTCTCTTTTCCACACTTTGGACATTTAATTGTTTCTTCATTCGTTCTTGACATAGCCGTATCTCCTTCCATAAATCTTCTTATAACCTTCTAACTGACCATTCCCTCAACATTTTCCATTTGTTTTTCATCACTCCTCCCCGCCATAACCTGACTAACTGCATCTTCACTTTGTTCAGATATATCATTTTTCTTTCCATCAAAAGGAGTATCTTTTCTTTCCTCAATCATCATTTCTTCATAAGTAAGCTCTTTTACAGCCGAAATATTTTCATACTGATTTTCCATATCCGGCTCCTCTCGTACTTCCACGCTGTTAAATGCAATATCGCCTCCGTCATTTCCATCTTCCGTTTCTATTGGAATAGCACGATAGAATGCTGATTTCTTTCCTGTTCCAATATGGCTTCTCGCCTGGTCATAATTAAATACTGTTACTTGATTGAAAAACTCATTGCAACAACTTTTCAGAAATCACAATGATTTTGTTGCGTTAACTTTTTCAATTAAAGATATATATATAACGTTATGTCAATTTATTTTTATAATTACTTCTACCACTCATCACTTTCACCGTAATCCGAATCCCAATCTTCTTCTATCAGCTCTTCACTTTCATCATCTTCTTCATCGTCGTCATCATCAAATTCATCATCCTCATCCTGGTAGTCATCTTCATCATCCATTAATAACCCCAGTTCCATTGCTCTTTCCCAAGCATTTAATTTTCCGTCTCTGTTAAAGTCAAACATCTTATCTAAAGGTCCATCCGCTTTTTCGTTCCAAAATCCCATAATTTGCCTCCTTTATAGCTGCAATTTTTTTCTTTTTCCTTTTATGCTTCTATTTTCTCATATTCACTGTCCCTTTTTCAGGACTCGATTCCGTTATTTTTTACATTTAATTGCAATTTAAACTGCTAGTTTTTCCATGCTACTACTTTTGCAAACTAG
>ERZ826764.93-NODE-93-length-132026-cov-47.679839_pt1 | contig 132026 bp, 97 predicted proteins | sample MGYA00519870_ERZ826764 | MGnify/ENA primary metagenome ERZ826764 (study PRJEB31778, sample SAMEA3449239) | human gut metagenome | biome: human gut; feature: human-associated habitat; material: faeces | place: United Kingdom | collected 2010/2012 ... | reverse complement strand
GGCCCGTGGGTTATACCCTAAGAGCAAACCACCCTTTTTAAGGGTGGTTCTGATTGCGCATAGTCGGGTGTGACTGACATACGTTTCGCTACATCGGAAATGCGCGAAACGGCGTCTTCGTCATCAGTCATTGCGTCGAGAAACGCGACGTCTTGGTCCGATAGCGCGGCGAGCGTCGTTTCACAAACATCGTTTTCGAAATCGGCTTTTGACGCTTCGATAGCTCCGTCGACTTGCTCTGGCGTTACGTGTTCTCCTGTCTTGCAGCGATTGCCGATGTTATAGCCGATGAGCTGCAGCATATAGGGCGAGCCCTGGGTTGCGCGAGCGGCACGGAGGCGAAGATCGCCTGGAATATCAAGGTCGAGCTCTTCGAAAGCCCGCTGATAATAGGCATCGACATCTCCGACTGAAAGCGGTTCGAGCGTGACCTTGCGAGCGCGGTTGAGAAATGTCAGCACGCGGTCATTGAGCGTTGCACAGACGGCTCCCGGGAGACCTGCCATAACAAGCGCGACGTTGAGTCCCTCACCGACCAGCTCTTGATAGGCGGTGACGAGCTGTCTAATCTCAGGTGAATTAGCTTGGAGCTCATCGATAAGGATGAGGATGCCGTGCCCCTGCTCGGTCAGCTTGCGCGCCAGCTGCGTGAGTTTGAACTGGAAACTCCTGGTCTCCTGCACATCGCGTGTGAACTCGAGACCGGCTGAGAAGCCGAAGACGCTCAAGCTACCGCCAGAAAGTTTGGGGAGATGACGCTTGCTGACATAAGGCTCGCCTGCTTCTTGGATTTTTTCAACAATGCGCTCAAGCATATCTTCGGAGGCTACGGTGGGTGTGGCGACAACAAAACCGAGCTTGCGTGCGCGGTCGGCAAGTTCCCACAGAAGAACCGTCTTGCCGCTGCCTCGCTGGCCGAGCATGAGCATGGCTCGGTCTCGATTGCCCGGCTCCTGCTCAAGACCGGAGATGAATGTCGAAATCACGTTCCTGCGACCCACCAGATAGGACGGGCGATTTCCAAATGAGGGGGAGAAGATGGTTTCAGTCATAAGTCTCCTTTCCTTTTTTTCCTATTCAGTCAAATGAATTGCTGAGCGAAGGCGGTTACGTAGGCCTCGTCGGCAAAACCTCGGCATCACCTGCGACTAGAATCTTCTGTCTCGATCTGTAACATCTAGCGGGCTAAATCGTCTCTACCTGTTACAGATTTAGACAAACTGCAGAAGCTGACCGAACAATCTCGATCTGTAACATCAGGCCCGGTTTTGGCTGCCTACCTGTTACAGATCGAGACAAACCGCCCCCAACCGCCACAAAGGTGCCTGTCCCCTTTGTGGTGATTGGCAGGCGGGTATCAAAAAGTGTCAGACGGGGCGGCTGTCGAGCACCTGCGTGCGAAAAGAAGTATCGGCCTGCGTCGCTGTCGTTGAGCGAGGCCCTATTTGCGGGGATACTGAAACCACGACAAACAGCGTGCGAAGGGATTGATACATGGCTTTCCGCAATGACTTCCTGTGGGGCGGCGCGACAGCTGCCAACCAGTGCGAGGGCGCCTATAACGTGGACGGCCGCGGCCTTGCCAACGTGGACGTGGCTCCGCACGGCCCCGAGCGCTATGCGGTGGTCTCCGGCCAGCGTAAAATGCTCGACTTCGAGGACGGCTATTACTATCCCGCGCAGACCAGCATCGATTTCTATCACCATTACAAGGAGGACATCGCCCTCTTTGCCGAGATGGGCTTTAAGACCTTCCGCATGAGCCTGGCGTGGACCCGCATCTTCCCCAACGGCGACGAGACCGAGCCCAACGAGGCTGGCCTGGCCTTCTACGAGGACGTGTTCCGCGAGTGTCAGGCGCACGGCATCGAGCCACTCGTGACCATCACGCACTTCGACTGCCCGATTCACCTCATCAAGGAGTACGGCGGCTGGCGCAACCGCAAGCTCATCGACTTCTACAAGAACCTCGCGACCACGATCTTCACCCGCTACAAGGGCCTGGTGAAGTACTGGCTTACCTTCAACGAGATCAATATGATTCTGCACCTGCCGTTTATGGGTGCCGGTCTGGTCTTTGAGGAAGGCGAGAACAAGGAGGCCGTCGAGTACCTGGCCGCCCACAACGAGCTCGTCGCCAGCGCTTGGGCAACCAAGATTGCCCACGAGATCGACCCCGAGGTCAAGATCGGCTGCATGCTCGCCGCAGGTAGCTACTACCCCTACAGCTGCCGCCCGGGCGATGTGCGCCAGGCGCAGCTCGACAATCAGGACAACTACTTCTTCGTCGACGTTCAGAGCCGTGGCTACTACCCGGCCTATGCCGTCAAGAAGCTCGAGCGTCTAGGCATCGATGTGGGCATGACGGACGAGGACCGCGAGATCCTGGCCACTAACACCGTCGACTTCATCAGCTTTAGCTATTACAGCACCCGTTGCTCCGCCGGTGCCAATAACCCCGATGTCGAGCGCACCCAGGGTAACGCCTTCGCCGGCGCCAAGAACCCCTACCTGCAGGAGAGCCAGTGGGGCTGGGCCATCGATCCACTGGGCTTCCGCATTACGCTCAACGACCTGTACGACCGTTGTCAGAAGCCGCTGTTTGTGGTTGAGAACGGCCTGGGCGCCAAGGATGTTGTAGAGGAGGATGGTTCCATCAACGACGACTACCGTATCGACTACCTGCGCCAGCATATCGCCGCGATGCGCGATGCGGTGACCGAGGACGGCGTTGACCTGCTGGGCTACACCACCTGGGGCCCGATCGACCTGGTATCCGCCGGTACGGGCGAGATGTCCAAGCGCTACGGCTTTATCTATGTGGATCGCGACGACGCCGGCAACGGTACCCTCAAGCGTTCCAAAAAGAAGAGCTTCGACTGGTACAAGAAAGTTATTGCTTCTAATGGTGAGGACCTTTCCTAAGGAAGCTGAGACACTCAACTTCAGAGTCTCCTAACCAAGGCGCCCGGCGAGTAGTTAATGCTCGCCGGGCGCCTTGCCGTCTGCGGATTTTGGGACATGCGGCCCGCTCTTTCGACCCATCTGTCGGTACACTAAAAGCACTATGGGTACCCGCGAGCGACATATCGGCCACGCGGCCGCCCGATCCGCTCCCGTGGCGGATCCCAGGGGCGGCAGGCTCTTCGCCATGCCGCGATTCCTTGTTGGCATAACACATCAGGTGTACCGTCACCGCGTCTTCGCTATCGCCGGTGCCATCACCGCGCTGTTCCTCATGCTTTTGGCAGTCTTGCCGTCGCTGTTCGCCTTCGACCCCAAACTTTCTAACGCCGTGCCCGCCTATAGCGAAGTGTCCGAAGAGGTCATGGATGCGCTCGTCCATTCGAGCTCTCTCCCGCTGCTTGTCGCCGCAATTATATTTTCGATCTGGGGCGTATCGGTCTATCTGCGCTGTTTGGACTATGTGTTGCGCCGCCGCCTTGTTGCCATCGCCTCCATCTGCGCCCTGTGGATGATCGAAGTCATTCTCAAGTACAAGTCGTTCACGCCGTTCTATGCCACCGTGCTGTGGTACCTGTACTACGTGCCCATGACGCTCATTCCGCTGCTCTACCAGTTGTGTGGTTTGCGCCTTGCGGGCCTGGAGCAGCACTGCCTGGGTCGCCGCTACTGCGCTGCGCTGTGGATTGTGGCCATCCTGCTTATCGGATTTGTGCTCACCAACGATTTTCACCAGCAGGTCTTCCGCTTTGACCGTACGAGCGACACCTGGAGCAACGATTACACGTACGGCTGGGGTTATTTCGCCGTCCTCGTGTGGACGGCCTTTGACTTCGTGGCCTTTTTTATCCTGGTCGGTCGGTCCTCGTTCTTTCGCATCCAGCGTTTCTCGGGCACGGCGGCGCTCGTACTGCTGGGTGGCGCATTCTTTGCCATCTCGTATGCGTTGCGCGTGCCCTGGGCATGGAGGCTCAACTTCTCGCTCGTCTATTGCGTCCTGTGCGTGGTGGCGATGGAAATCTGTCTCGATTGCGGTGTCGTTCCGTCATATCACGACATCGCCGGCATTTTCGACACCTTGCCGCTTGACCTCAAAGTTCTAACGCGCGACCTGCAGGAAGTCTATGCCACGCCAGTGTCAAAGCCAATGCCGGTAGGCGTGCGCGAGGAGTTGCGGACCCAGGCGCACAGCCGCGCCCATGCCTTTGCCGTGGCGTCCGATCCCGATGTGATGTACCGTGCCTTTCCACTGCTGGGCGGATCGGTCCTGCTTGCCCAAGACATGTCGGATCTCAACGAGCTTAACCGTGAACTGGCACACCGTCGCATGGAGCTGCAGCGTCAAAACGAGCTGCTCGCTGCCGACTACGACCTTAAGACGCACCTGGCAGATCAAGAGGCCGAGACCTTGCTGGTCCAAGACGTGGACCAGGCGCTTGCCCGCGCGCTCGAAGGGATGTACGACCTGCTGAGTTCGCTGCCGCCGTTGACCGACGAAGCGTCTTCACACGAGCGTTACCGCATGCTGCAGCGCGCCAAGATGCTCGTCGCCTATTGCAAGCGCAAGGGATCGCTCACGTTGGCACAACACGGGGAGAGCGGTTTTGATCGCGACCGCATTCAGCTCATCGCCAACGAGCTCGCAAGCGACCTGCGCACCATCGATATCGATTGCGCCTCGATTATCGCCATACGGCGCCCGATGCACGCCAGTACGGTAAGCGCCCTGTACGACTGCGTGTATGACTTTGCGTTTTTTGCCTACACCACCGACCATCCGGCGCTTATGTATCACTTGGGCGACCATGACCGATGCAGTGTCGAGCTGCGCGCCACGCTTTTTTCCAACGATGATGAAGATCTTTCGCAGACGCCCGCTGCGCAAGAGCTCGAAAGCGCTCTGCAAGGGCGCAACGTGGCATACCGCCTTGAGGGCGAGCCCGGCCAGCTGCGCATGATCGTCTTGATGCCGAGGGCGGGTGAGTGACGATGCAGATTTCGCTCATTCTTCCCCAAATCGTTGCGCTCGATGTTGTCTTTGCCCTGGCTGTGTGTCTGCAGACGATCCACGTCCCGCTCATCGCATCGCGCCGCTCGTCCTATAACCGTAAGGTGATTTGTGCCTACGAGGCGAGCCTTGTGCTTCACCTAGTTATTTCGGCGCTCATCTTGTTCGCGTCGTCTGGCTCATATCTGGTGGCGCCGCTTGACGTTTGCGCCAGGGCAATGGGCGGAGCGTTGTGGCTCAATGCCGTGATCTTTGCCTACGGCGTGGTGCTTATGGTGCGCTATCGTCGCCCCGTCATGCTGGTCGAGCTGCTGCTTGTTGTCACCGTTACACCGCCGGTGGTTTTTGCCATGGGCTCGGCGTGGACCACGGTCCTTATCACAGAGGGAGCGTTCTTCCTGTTCCGTTCCATCGCGGCGCTCTTGATGGACGTCCGTAACCGCCAGGAGGATATCACCATGTTCTCGACGATCGAGACCATCAACGTGATTCCCGTGGGCATCCTGTATCTGGACCCGAGGGGCCGTCCGCTGCTCATGAACCGCTGCATGCGCAAAAACCTGGTGGAGCTTCATATGCCCACCGACCTAGGCGATATGAGCGGTACATGGAACGACCTGCGCAAACTCAGCATGCAAATGCCCGAAAGCAGCAGGAACCGTGTGCGGATTAATCTGGACCGCTTTGGTGAGGCGCGCGTTGTGGTCGAGGTTTCTCCCGCCGAGATTCGCTTGTTCGTGCACGATGACGTTATGGTTTCGGGCCGCCTCTTCGAGCGCATTATCGGTCTGGATGTAACAGAGTATGCGCATGCCCATGATCGCCTAGCGCAAGCCAACCACCTGCTTGAGCTTGCGGGCCAAGAGCTCCAAGCCCAGATCGAAGAAGTCAAAAAAGTTGCTGACAATGCGGCCTATCTGCGTATGCGCGCTCGCGTGCACGACGTGATCGGGCAGCGCCTGTCCATCCTCCATCGTTATCTGGAGGAGGGGCGCCTGGACGACGAGTCACTCGAGCAGATTGATCCGTTGCTGCGCTCAATCGCTGCCGATCTGCGCAGCGGGGGCGACACCGAACCGGCAGAGCAATTGGGCGATATCGTCCATGCCTTTGGCCTGGTGAGCGTGCAGATCGATGTGGAGGGCGAGCTGCCAAACGACGCGCGTGTCGCCGCAGCATTTTTGCAGATTATCCGCGAAGCCTCGACCAATGCCACCAAGCATGCACAGGCCCATCAGGTCCATGTGCGCCTGTGGCAGGAGGGGACGGAAGACGGCGCTGTTGCGCGAATGGCCGTTTCTAACGACGGCGCGCCTGCACCCGTATCGTATCGCGAGGGAACGGGTATCCCAGGTATGAGGCATGTCGCACAGAATCTGGGCGGCAGCCTGGAAGTCCACACCGCCCCGCCCTTTACGCTTACGGTGTCCATCCCGCTCGCCTCCAGCGCCACGGTCCAAAGGAGAAGCTCATGATTCGCGTCCTTATAGTCGAAGACCAGGCCATTCTGCGCGAGAGCCTCTCGCGCTCCGTCGGTGACCAGCCCGACATGACCGTTGTCGCCGCGATCGCCGACGCCTCGGATGCCTTGGACGTTGCGCTCAAGGAGCGTCCGGACATGATACTGATGGACGTATGCACCGAGCATGATTCCAACTGCATCGTGGCGGCGGCGCGCATCAAAGAACAACTGCCCGAGTGCCGCGTCATTATCATGACGGGTATGCCCGAAATCACCTTTGTGGACCAGGCGCGCGAGGCGGGCGTCGACAGCTTTGTGTACAAGAACGTCGGTATCGACGAGCTTTTCGCCGTGATGCGCTCCACGTTGGCGGGTTACTGCACGTTTCCCAAGCCGCCCGAGAGCATCTTCTCGGGCACAGCGGCCCTCGACGATGTCGAGCTGTCGATCTTGCGCCTTGCCTGCGAGGGTAAAAGCCGCCGCGAGATCGCGGCCGAGCTGTTTATGAGTGAGGGCACCATCAAGCGCCGCATTTCGGAGATCCTAAGCAAGACCGGCTACGACAACATCATGCGCCTTGCCGTGCATGCGGTGACCGAGGGCAGCATCGTTCCCAACATGGAGCGCTAGCGCTCGTTACGCATCGGCATAAAGCGGCGGGGTCGCAGGATTATCTCCTGCGGCCCCGTCTGGCATGTGCGCGGATGTGTCCGCCAATCCGCGGCTGATGTTACGTGCCGTTACGCGATGGTTGCGCTGTAAGAGGCGACGTCCTCGTAGGAATCGGTCAGGTAGGCGTCGATGCCGATGGTCGTGTTGACCAGGTCGTCAAGGCTGTCAAGCTCACCGTTCGAGAACGTGAATTCCTCGGTGGCGTTGGTGCCGGGCATCAGATGAGCCGAGAACCAGGGTTCCTTCATGGTGCCGTTGACGTTTGTCTTGCCGGAAGGAGCGTAGAAGGTTAGGTCCTTGTCGCTCTTGTTGGTGATGTTGACGACAAAGCCGATGTCGCCCCAGTCGTCTTTGAACTTCTCGGTAATGGTGATGGTGCACAGATCGTCATCGGCGACGGTGACGGCGGGGGAGATTTCGACGCTCTGGACATCGTCGTCTTCGACGGCCTCATCGATCTCCTCTTCCTTCTCGGCGTTCTCGCGATCCTTCTTCACCGTACCGGACAGGTCCTTGTCGGACTTGGTAAAGACAAGATTGCCGTCATCTTCTTCGAGGATGAGTTTGCCGTCCTTGAGCTTCATGTCATGCGACTCGTCTTCGGCGGTGATGGTTACGGTGGTGGCGTCCTTTGCCTCCCATTTAAGGTCCATGACTTCAAGGAACAGGTCGAGGGCACCTGTACCGTCCTCATCGAGAACCAGGACGCAGTGGACACCCCAATCCTCGAGCATCTTCATGTACTCATCGGTGAGCTCTTCGCCGTCCAAGGTTCCACCCGAGTACTGCCAGCTGCCGACGAAGTTGGCCTTGGGGTCTTTGCCGCCGCCGCTGCAGCCCGTCAGGGCAAAGGCGAGCGCCAAGATACATGTCAGGAATGCGAGCGCGGACTTTTTGAACGTTGTCTTCATGGTGTCCTCCTTTATCGAACGAAACCCATAGAAGCAAATGCGGGGGTGGCGGATCCCCCGCCAATTACCAGATAGAGGGGTTAGGGCCTGGGCGTTCCGCAGTTGCTGCAGAACTTGCCGCCGTTTTCGCTGCCGCAGTTGGGGCAGAACCACTTGGCCGGTGCCGGGGCGGGTGCGGGGCTGCCGCACTCGGAGCAGAACTTGCCGGTGTTGGTGGCGCCGCAGCTGCAGGTCCATGCGCCGGCCACAGGTGCGGCAGCGGGTGCCGGTGCGGGGGCGGGAGCCGGAGACGGCTGCGGGGCAGCCTGCTGCTGTGCCTGGCCGGCGGCAAACAGCTGGCTAGCGTTCATGCCGCCCATGCCACCTGCCATGCCCATGCCCATAAAGCCTGCCATCGCGCCGTTGGGGTTGGCCGCTGCCGCGCGCATCGCGTCGCTCTGGGCGCTGGCGATGTTGGCGGCCGCCATGGTGGGATCGCGCATGACTGCGGCCTTCTGCAGGTCCTTGATCATCTGCTCGTCTTCTTGCGAGGCGGCGATGGAGTTGACGCCAAAGCTCACGATCTCGACGCCACGTAGGTCGCGCCAGTCGGCCGAGAGGACCTCGTTGAGCGCGCGGGCGAGTTCGGTGGTGTGGCCGGGAATAGCGCTGTAGCGAATGCCCATTTCCGAGATCTTGGCAAAGGCGGGCTGCAGAGCGGTGAGCAGCTCGGACTTAAGCTGGCTGTCGATCTTATCGCGCGTGTAGCTATCGGTCACGTTGCCGCACACGTTGGTGTAGAACAGCAGCGGGTTGGTGATACGGTACGAATACTCGCCGTTGCAGCGAACGGAGATGTCGACGTCCAGGCCAATGTTGTTATCGACCACGCGGAAAGGCACGGGCGAGGCGGTGCCGTACTTGTTACCGACGATCTCCTTGGTGTTGATGAAGTAGACGCGCTGGTCCTTGCCTGCGTCGCCGCCAAAGGTAAAGCGGCTGCCGATATTGGCGAACGTCTCCTTGATGGAGTCGCCCAGGTTGCCGCTAAAGACGCTCGGCTCGCTGCCGGTGTCAAAGACAAACTCGCCAGGCTCCAGCGCGACCTCGATGATCTTGCCGTTTTGCACCACGAGCATGCCCTGGCCGTCGTTGACGGCGATGACGGAGCCGTTGGAAATAACGTTGTCCTCGCCGCGCGTGTTGGAACTGCGACCGCCGGTGCGCTTGCTGCCCTTGCAGGCCAAGACGTCAGCGGGCATCGATTCGCAATAGATAAATTCCTTCCACTGGTCGGCCATGACGCCGCCGGCAGCGCCCAATCCAGCTTTCAAGAGTCCCATGGTGATCTTCCTTTCTCGTCAAAGGCCGGGTGGTATTGGTCAGAATGGCTAATCGTCCTTGTTGTCCTTCATGACAACGGTGGTCTCGGTGTGGCTGAAGGTGTCGTGCTTCTCGGTCAGGTCGAGCTCGCCGCAGTAGCAATCGGCGTGGGTGGCCTCGTTGGCCGTCTTGAGCTGGCCTACCAGTAGCACGTCTCCGATAATCACGATGATCAGCGGCGCGATGACGTTGATGAGGATGCCCTCGATATCAAAGGTGAGGTAATCCGGATCGAAGGCGTTCTCACCCATAAAGAGAATCTGGGAGAGGATAAATCCGATCACAAAGAACAGCACCGAGGCGATGGCGAGCTTGGGCTTGGAGCAGGGGAGCTCGCCGACCAAGCGGCCGGTCTGGCCGTTCATGGCAAACAGGTAGCTCTTGCCGTTCCACGAGGTGGAGAGCATCCAGACGGGGAACAGGGCGTAGTCGCTGTCTTCCCAGGTGTAGTCGAGCTGCTTGCTTTCGACCGTGGCATCGTCGTATTCGTCGACGACGGTCTCGCGCAGGGCCGAGACCGTGCTTTCTTCCATGCGGCGCTCGGCGCGCGCCTTGCAGGTCTCGCAGTCCTCGTCGTAACGGTTGGCGATGTAGCCGGGCATATATGCGACCGAGAACGGACGCAGTGCGTCGTAGTCAAACGGCTCGATGGCGTCCATGTGGCCGTCGGGCATCTTGGATGATCCGTCGACGGGCACGCGCTTAAACGAGATATTGCCCTTGCGATAGGCATCGTAGTGGTCGGTGGTCGTGACGGTGCGGTCGGATTCCTCGGTCACGGTCTCGTTGGTCGCGTCAAAGTACACTTCGCCGTCAACGCGGGCGCCGTAGAGCCAGAACGGCACGTAGACACCTTGGACCTCGTCGATATGGTTGCCGGTGACAAAGCTCTTGGGCAGCAAGATCTTGCCCTTGTAGTGTTCCTTGAGTGCGGCCGTGACGTCATCGCGCCCGAGCTTAAACGGAATCACCAGGTCGGGCGAGAAGTCGCCAGAGAGCTGGCCGGGCGCCACGGCGGAGTTGCCGCAGTACGGGCAGGTGGTGACGGCGACGGTGCCGTCGGACACGAGCTCGGCGCCGCACGACGAGCAGATGTAGCCGGCGTTTTGGGCCAGCTCCTGCACGGCATCGTCGACAGCAGGCTTGGGGGCCGCGGCTGCGGCATCGGCTTTGGCATCTGCCTTGTCCTGGCGCTCGCGATAGAGGGCCTCGACTTCTTCGACTTCAAAACGAGAATCGCAGTAGTCGCAGACGAGCTTTTGCTCGGCACTGGCAAAGTGAAGGGGGCCGCCACACGCGGGGCATTGATAGTTGACGCTCTCGAAGGCCATGATCGGTCCTTTCGCTGCCGGAGGCTATGCGCCGATGGCGCCGCCGCAGTATTCGCAGCGCCCACTGGCATCGGGAATGGTGGTGGCTCCGCAGAAGGGGCAGGTCACCGCGGTCTTGGGGGCCTTGGCGGCCACGACGCTGTCACGCGTTTCCTGGCGCAGCTGCACCAGCGCGTCGCGGACCTCGGTTGCCTGGCGCTTGGCCTCGCGGTATTCGATGGAGCCGCGCTGATCGATGGTGGAGTCGTTTACGCGCAGGTTGATTTCGGTAAAGTACGGCGTGTTGACGTGGATGGTCAGGTTAAAGTCGTAATCCAGGTCGTAGCGCGGCGGGTTGTAGCTCTCGCGCTCGCCGTCCTTGGTCTCGCGATAGATCTCGGTGCGATGCTCGTCAATATCCATATCGCAGCCGAGTACCTGCGAGAACTCGATGATGTCGGGGTTGGCGTCGCGCCAGCGGCTCTGCGAGGTAATGATCAGCAGACCCGCGTCCTCATCGAGCATGATGTTGGTGCGCCCGGCAGAGAGCGTGCGCGTGGGGTTGAACGACGCCAGGCGCTCGGCATTGGCCTCGCGGTAGGCGAGCTGCTCGCGGATATCGTCCGCGGTGCTGGAACGATAGCCGTGAAAGAAGGGGGAGAGCTTGCCGACGCACTCTTTGCACAGGTAGCCTTCGTTGATCTTGGTCTTCCCCAAAAGTCCCAGCTCAGTACCGCAAATCGCGCACTCTTTCTTCTCGAACATCTTGTCAAAGAAGCCCATGGCTGCCTCCCATCAACAGGTAGCGTGTGTCACTTTTGATGATGGGGGAGTGCGCGATCTTTCACGATACCCAGACGGCTCAAGGAGTCTCCACAACTGGGACACATGGCCCATTTTTGACTAGTCATTGGGGACGTTCTTAAACGACTAGTCGCGGGGGACACTCTTCGGCCACTCATTGGGGACGTACTTAAATGAGTGGTAGTTGGGGACACTCCTGGCCGAGCTAGAGGCCGCGCGTGCCCCTTCTGGTCCATGAGGCTCAAAACCGCGGTGTGACGTGAACGGCTGGGGTCAAATTTGCAGCATTTCAAGCCTGGCTTCGATATTGAGACTGGTTCTTTATTAAAATAGATTTCCAGACAATTGAGCGACTGGGGGTTAACCATGAGGGGCATGGGAGACACAACCGCATATTTGCGTCGGGGCATTCGGGAGATTATATGCCTGGCGCTGTTCTTCTTCACGTTTTTGGCGTGCGAGTATCTTTTTGATGTGCGCATGGCCGAGTTCGTGTCTCCGAACGAGGTCGTTATTTATGAGAGCCTTGTCATCGGCGCGAGCGTGATTGGCTTTTTTGTGCGTCCCATTCTGTACTATCGCCGTCCCCATGCTATCGACGCAACGAGTGACGTCACGGGCGTTTTGCTGGTGGCGGCATTGCTGCTGTTGATTATGGCGGTTCAGGTTGAGGTGGTAATTGCCGGCGGTTTGGTGGCGTGCTGCGCGCTGGGCTACTGCGGATCGACTGCTCATGCAAATTTTGCGAGGCGCTTTGCGCGAACGCCCTGCTTGGCGCGCGCCGCCGCACTTTCTTACGCCATGGGCGTTCTGGTGCAGGTTCTCAACCACATGGTGATGCCTGTCGGCATTCCTCAGCAGGCTGTTCTGGTCGTCTGTGCGATCGCGCAGGTGGCGTTGCTCCACGGTGCCCGACGCGCCAAGCTGCGCGACGAGTCCGATCCCAACTTTGAACCCAGTGCTGCCGGGCTTTCGGTAGATGCTCTGGAATATGACGCCAAGTGGTATGACGATCCCGAGGCAAAGGCGGCATTCCGTCGCGCCGTAGTTCGCCTGACCGTGGCGACGGCGTATCTTTCCAGCGTATTCGCCGCTCTCAACGCGGGCTTCACGACCCTGCATGCTGTCGGAGCCGTCGATTTGGGCGATTGGCCGCGTCTGCTGCTTGTCGTGAGCTCGTTGGTCGCTGGCGCACTATTTGACCTGCACGGCCGCTCGTATATGAATATCGGCATGACGTGTGCCGCCATACTGTCCACGCTTTCGTTCTTTGTGCTCGTCGTCGATGGCAATGGCGGCAACGAGCTTGCTGCCACGATCATCTTTTATCTGGGCTCGGGCTTTTTCGTGGTGTTCTTTACCACAAAATATGCCGCCGTCTCGCTCTATGCGCGCTGGTCATATTTTTGGCCGTGCATGGGTCGCGTCGTCAACAACGTGTGCTCGATGTTCGTGACGGCGCCGGCAGTGGCGATTATCTCGAGTTAAAATGTGCTGGCTGCGGTCGGTGCAGCGCTCGTGATGTTTGTGGGCATTGCGATTACGCTGCTGGGGCAGTTGGGGCAACGAGCCGATGATGCCGTGATGCAGGATGGCCTGCCGCTTGCCACCGACGATCTTGGTGGGGATCTTGCGCCCACATGCTCCGACCCCGAGCCCGTGGAGGCAGCGGAGCTCACGTCCGATGAACGCCTCGATGCCTTCGTCGCCACCTTTGGGCTTACAGAGCGCGAGCGCGATATTCTTGAGGCCTTGGTCGTTTCGGACCAGAGCGTTCAGGACATCGCCACGACGCTCTTCCTCTCGCGCTCCACGCTCTACCGTCACATTTCCTCAATCAACAAAAAGACCGGCACCGCCTCGCGCGTGGCCCTTATCAACTTCTACTGGTCCTGGACGCCTCAAGACTAGCTAATCCCCCAATAAGTTGCGGTGGAATAGTCCCTAAATTAAAGTCACGGGGCTTTAAACAGGAACTATTTCACCGCAACTGCTGGGGGGATAGACTGCGGCGGCGGCAGAGGCAGCGGCAGCGGCGTTGGCAGCTGTGGTAGTGGCAACGGCAGCTGGCAGGGTGTTTTCCGTCTACTTGCTACAGCAGCTCGCCGTGGCGGGCAATGTAGCGGCACTTTGCCAGCTGGGTGAGCGCGATATAGGCGATAACGATGCCAATGAGCAGCCCAAAAAAGCTCGTGGGCAGCGGCATGAGGCCGAGCACATCGGCGATGGGGCTTGCCGGCAGCCAGGTGACGAGCGCCAGGCCCAGCACGGTAAGAACGCACAATGCGGGCGCGGCGTGGTCGCGCGGGCTCGGCAGATGCGGGGAGCGCAACATGTGGACCACGAGTGTCTGCGACCACATGGACTCGACAAACCAGCCGCTCTGGAAGAGCGCAGCAAAGGTCGCCATACCCGCGACGTCGCCCGCGGCGGCAAGCTCGGACCAGCTTGCGTCCACGGCGGCGGGGCACACGACAAAGAAGAGCGCGGCGAAGGTCACGATGTCAAACAGCGAGCTCACGGGGCCCAGCTCGAGCATAAAGCCCTTGATGGATGCGGCGTCCCAGGCACGCGGGCGGGCAGTCCAGGCGTCATCGACGGTGTCCCACGGCAGTGCGATGCACACGATCTCGTAGACCAGCGACAGCAGTACCAGCTGCAGGGCGCTCATGGGCAAAAACGGCAAGAACAGGCTCGCGACGGTCACGGACAGCACATTGCCAAAGTTGGAGCTCACCGTGGTCTTGAGGTACTTGAGCAGGTTGCCGTAAGTGCGGCGGCCTTCGATGATGCCGCGCTCGAGCACGCCCAGGTCCTTCTGAAGCAAGATGATATCGGCGGATTCCTTGGCAATATCGACGGCCGAATCGACCGAGATGCCGCAATCGCTCGCACGCATGGCGGCGGCGTCGTTGATGCCGTCGCCCATAAAGCCCACGGTGTGGCCGAGCATCTCGCGCATGACACGTACCAGGCGCGCCTTCTGCAGCGGCGAAAGCTTGGCGAAGAGGTGGGTTTTCTCGGCGCGCTTGGCAAGTTCGGCGTCATCGAGCGCATCGATCTCGGAGCCGAGCAAGACGTTGCTCGCATCGATACCAATCTGCTCGCAGACGGTGGCGGCGACGCGGTCGTTGTCGCCGGTTAGGACCTTGACCGCCACGCCCTTGGCCTCGAGGGTGGCGACGGCGCCCGCGGCACTTGCTTTGGGCGGATCGAGGAAGGCCAAAAAGCCCATCAGCACCATGTCGCACTCGTCGGCGATGCCAAACTCGCCCACGCAGCGCGGATTGGTCTTCTGCGCCACGGCAATTACGCGTAGGCCCTCGGCGTTAAGTCCGGCGATCTGCTTGCGAATCTGGGCGAGCTTCTCGTCGGTGAGCGGCTGAGCGATGCCATCGATCTCGACAAAGGAGCAGATCTCGAGCATTTCCTCGGCAGCGCCCTTGGTAACCATTTGGGTTTTGCCTTGGGCGTCGGCGACAACTACGCTCAGGCGACGGCGCGAGAAATCGAAGGGAACCTCGTCGACCTTGGTGTAGCGGTCGCGCAGGCTCTGGCCCAGCATGGAATCGGGTGCGACGGTCGAGGGCGTCACATCGGCACGGTCGATTACGGCCAGGTCGATAAGATTTTTGAGGCCGGTCTGGAAGAAGCTGTTCAAAAACGCATGGCGCAGCACGCGCGCGTCCTCGTTGCCATCGGTGTTGAGGTAGCGCTCGAGCACGATGCGGTCTTCGGTGAGGGTGCCGGTCTTGTCGCAGCACAGGACGTCCATCGCTCCGAGGTTTTGAATCGCCGGCAGCTCCTTGACGATAACCTGGCGACGGGCGAGGTCCTTGGCGCCCTGCGACAGGCTCGTGGTCACGATGACGGGAAGCATCTGCGGCGTGATGCCCACGGCCACGCTCGTGGCGAACAGCAGCGCGTCGATGACGTTGCCCTTGGTGGCGGCGTTGATGGCAAAGACGGCCGGCGCCATAACGAGCATCAGGCGCACCAGCAGCATGGAGACGCTCGAGACGCCGCGGTCAAACGCGCTCTTTTCGCCGCGCCCGTTGAGCATCTTGGCGATGCCGCCCAGGTAGGTGTCCGAGCCGGTGGCAACGACAAGCGCCATGGCGGCGCCGTTTTGCACGGAGGTGCCGGTAAAGACGATGTTCTTGCAGGCAGAGAGTGGCAGTGCGGAGCCGTCGGCGCCCTCGACGACGGTGACGGCGGTGGTCTTCTCGACGGCCTCGCTCTCGCCGGTGAGTGCGGACTCGATCACAAACAGGTCGCGCGCGGTGATGATGCGGGCATCTGCCGGCACCATATCGCCGGCAGAGAGACGGATTACATCGCCGGGGACGAGCTCGTCGAAGGGGATCTCGATGCGCTCGCCGTCGCGCAGGGCGGTGCAAGTGTTGGAGACCAGGTCCTTGAGGGCCTCGGCCGCATTGCCGCTGCGGGCTTCCTGGATAAACTTCATGCCGCCCGATACCAGCAGCATGGTGCCGATGACGATGACCGTGGAGGGGTCGCGCTGCGGTTCGGGCACGGCGAGCACGTCGATGTAGAGCGAGACCAGTGCGAGCGCGGCGAGGATGCCGGCGAAGGGATCGATGAACGCGTCGGCGATGCGGCGGGCGAGCGTTTTGGTCGTTGCCTCGATGGTGTTGGGGCCGACGGCGTTCAGGCGCTCAGTTGCCTGCTCGACGGTGAGGCCGTTTGCCGTGGCGTCAAGCAGTACGAGGGCGTCCTCGGCACTATGGGTGGCGGCGAATATGGTGTTCTTGGACAGGCCGGTATGAGCGGCAGGGCGCGCCGTGCGGCGGCGCTTGGAGATGGCTTCGAGTACCGTGACGGTTTTGAGCATCAGCATAGGGTCCTCCTTGTTGAGGGGAGTTAGCGTACGTGTCGTATTTGCTTCAAAAAACCTAGATGTCGCTCACGTCAAGCTCTTGAGCCCACAAAGGGTGCAGCGCGCCTTTGCGGTGGTTTTGGCGATCTGCCGGTGGCGTTTATGCGTGTGCGGAGTCCTCGCGGCGTGCCGAGGGCGACATGCAGGTTTTTCGACTAGGACTGCCTTCCATGGCACACCTCCTAAAGGCTGAGCGCAGCGCGCTTTGGGTATCTCGTACCCCTTTTTAATCCGCCCGTATTCTTGATGAGGGAGTTTGACATGTCAACCCCATTGTTCGGAAAACCATTCCCCCTGACAAAGCCTTTACAGAATGCCGTGGCCCCAAAGCGCGCCCGCATCTACGCTTCGCCTGCGCTAAACTGGAAGGCACGTACGCGATTACGAGAGGAGCCCGCATGGAGGCTTACAAGCAAGAGTTCATCAAGTTCATGGTCGAGTCCGACGTCCTTAAGTTCGGCAGCTTTACGCTCAAGAGCGGCCGTCAGTCCCCGTTCTTTATGAACGCCGGCGCTTACGTGACGGGCTATCAGCTCAAGAAGCTGGGCGAGTATTACGCCCAGGCCATCCACGATAACTTTGGCGACGACTTTGACGTGCTGTTTGGACCGGCCTACAAGGGTATTCCGCTGGCCGTCGTGACCGCCATTGCCTACCACGAGCTGTACGGCAAGGAGGTCAAGTACTGCTGCGACCGCAAGGAGGCCAAGGACCACGGTGCCGATAAGGGCAACCTGCTGGGTTATGAGCCCAAGGACGGCGACCGTGTGGTCATGGTCGAGGACGTCACCACCAGCGGCAAGTCCATCGACGAGACCTATCCTAAGGTCAAGGCTGCTGCCGATGTCGAGATCAAGGGCCTGATCGTGTCCCTCAACCGCATGGAGGTCGGCAAGGGCGGTGTGACCACCGCTCAGAAGGAGATCGAGGCAAAGTACGGTTTCCCCGTCGCGAGCATCGTTTCCATGGCCGAGGTCGTCGAGACCCTCTACAACCACGAGATCGACGGCAAGGTCGTCATCGATGACGAGCTCAAGACCGCCATCGACGCCTACTACGAGCAGTACGGAGCCCGGGAGTAGTTGCGGCGTTTTACCAAACGCCGTAACCGGCCGACGCTGCGCGGGCCGCATTTGGACAATCTGACGTTCAACTTCAAGGGCGCGACCAGAAGGTCAGCGCCCTTTCGTTTCACGTCACCTTGTCTCAAATGCGACCCGCTCGCTGTCCGTTCTCTACCTGCGGCGTCGTCTTGCTCCGAATGCGGCTCGCTCGCTGTCGTTGCCGAAACATCGGCGTTGCCGGACTAGTCATTGGGGACGTTCATAAATGACTACTCAGGAATGAGCGTGGATAATCTCCCGTTTTTGGCCTGTGTGCGGGCTCAAAGTGGGAGATTATCCGCGCTCGCTTTAATTTGCCTGGGCTGCGATGCCTATCTAATCGGCTCGGCGTCTTCCCTGAGAATCGAAAGATACTCTTCATACCCGTACTGCCGGTATCTCTGTCTTGACTCGTCGAGAGGACGGAGGATACCCAATTCTTCAAATGATTTGACGAGCGAGCTCGCGGTACTCCTGCCGATATCGAGTTGGGCAGCGATGAATGCGGTGTCGACGATGGGGTGCTCTTCAAGAATGCCCAACAGCCTTTGCCCGTTTGCAGCAGTCCTTCCGAGATTTTCGGTAATGGTTGCTGTGGAACGGTTATGGAGGTCAACAAGGTTTTTTAAAGACCCTACCGAGTCCTTCGCACTCTCGAGAAGACTGTTGCAGAAAAACTCTATCCATTCCTCGTAAGTGCCTCTCTCCCTTACGGATGTGAGTTGCCGGTAGTACTCGCTTCGATTTTTCTTGAACTGGAACGATGGATAGAACAAGCAAGAATGAAGAACGCCATCATTGATGAGCATAAGTGTAATGAGAAGCCTGCCCAGGCGACCGTTTCCGTCTAGGAATGGATGGGCAGTTTCAAATTGGTAATGGACGAGCGCCGCCCGCACAATCGGATCCATTTCGACTTGAGGCTCATTGATAAAGCGTTCGAGGTCCTGGAGCGTGTTGCTCAAATCTTCAATGTTTGGAGGGATAAACGATGCGGTTGCAATGGTGCAGCCTGAGGGGCCAATCCAGTTTTGTGAGGAGCGCAGCTCGCCTGGATTCTTCTCCGTTCCGCGCACTCCGTCCAGCAGGACCGCATGAACTTGCCTAAGAAGTCTCGTGCACAAGGGCATCTTTTTGAGCAGTTCTACGCCGCGGTCGACAGCACGGACGTAATTCACGACGTCTGCGACATCTTTATGATGGAGTTGTGTTTGCGATGGGCTAAGTAGGTCGTCAAACGTGCACTGGGTTCCCTCAATTTGCGAAGAAAGGAGTGCTTCTTTGCGCACGTACATTGTCAGATACATGTCGGCGTTGGGAACAAAGTAGAGCATGCCTTCAAGCTCTCCAAGCATTCGTGAGCATGCGGAAAGTGTGCGATAGGTTTCCTCGGTGAGGTTTAGCTGCCTCAATGATTGCAAGGGCGTTGGAAAAAACGAATAGTAAGCCAATTTCCCCGATAGATTATTGCGGAGCGTTCCCTGGCCGTTCTCCTCGATTTGCATCGCGCCCTCCATATCTTTAGTGCCGGAAACTCGTTATTAGGCTAATCATATCAATTCTAATAACGAGTTTAAGGATTAAATAGTTATTAGAATTGATGTAAACAATCTAATGATGAGAAGTCGTTATTACTTGACCATGGAGCTCGGCTTGGTACAGGGGGGGGGTTATCCAAAATGAGCGTGGATAATCTCCCGTTTTTGGCTCGGTGACGGCCTCAAAGTGGGAGATTATCCACGCTCGTTAGTTAAGCGTCCGAAAAACCACACTCGCCAAACCTACCAAAAAGGGACGGGTTTATTTTGGCACGTTTCGGTCGGTATCAGGAAGTGTCAGGGACGGGGCGGCGGCAGGACTCGAGAGCGAAAAGAAGTATCGGGCTTGGTGCGCTCGCTTCTGCCCGTCCCGTGCGCAGGCGATGCTCGGCTTATCGAACCGCGATGCAAAGGAGATGCTCATCCCACGAGCACTACCGGGAAGGGCTTGCGATTCGAGTCCCCACCTTAGCATTTGAACCATTTGGCACTATAATTATCGTAGGCATGCGCACAACGTTGCGCTTAATCAAGAGGAGAAAACGTATGGGTCTGTTTGATATGTTCAAGAAGAAGGCTGAGCCCGCGGCTGCCGCTGCTCCGGCCTCCATCTCTGCTTCTGCCGGCGCCGACGTGCTGTGCTCGCCCGTCAAGGGCAAGGTCATCAAGATGGCCGACGTGCCCGATCCCGTCTTTGGTGGCGAGGTTCTGGGCAAGGGCTGTGCCGTGTGGCCCGAGGACGATCTGGTCTACGCTCCCTGCGACGGTAAGGTGACCGTCACCATGGGTCACGCCGTGGGCCTGCAGTCCGATAGCGGCATCGAGGTTCTGGTGCACGTTGGCGTCGATACCGTCAACATGAACGGCGATGGCTTCGAGGGCTTCGTCAAGGCCGACGACGTTGTGAAGGCTGGCCAGCCCATACTCAAGATCGACCGCGCCAAGATCGCCGCTGCCGGTTACAAGGACTGCGTCGTCGTGGCCGTGTCCAACACCGCCGAGTTTGCCGATGTCGAGCTCACCGTTGAGGCAGAGTCCGCCGTCGCCGCCGGTGACGCCATCGTCAAGGTCGTCCGCAAGTAAACTGCGGCATCCAAAGGCTGTGCGAGGGTGGTCGGGTTTTCCGGCCACCTTTTTTATTGCACCGCGGGAAAGCGTTTTATTGCACGTTGGGCGGGCTTGCAAACCGTTCGGACGCTAAAACGAACCGACCACGCCTTCGCGTTGCCGAGGGTGTTCATAAGTGGATAGTATGGGCTTACTTATTACAACGTGTGCCGCGTCCGGGAAGCGCGGTGCCGCTCATTGGGAGGAACAACATGAAAAAGAAGCTGCTGCTTGCGCCCCTCATGGCCGTCTTGGTTGCATGCGTGGTCGTGCTTTCCGGCTGTGGAGGTCCTTCGGTTGAGGAGCTCATCACCGAGGATCTTACGACGCAGTTTGATGAGGTCAAGAACGGTGGCGACGACTTCCTCTCTGGTCTGGAGGAGGCTTCGGGCGACGAGTTCGAGCAGCTGGGTATCGATCCCAAGGAGTACGCCAAGACCTATCTTGAGGGCTTTGACTACAAGATCGGCGACGTGACGGTCGACGAGGACAAGGGTGTCGCGACCGCCGAGGTCTCTATTACATGCAAATCTATGAACAAGATCGTCGAGGACTTCTCCACCCAGTATCAGGAGAAGGTTGCTGCGCTTGACACGGTTCCTTCCGATGACGAGCTGTACAAGATGGCCGGTCAGGTTATGGTCGATGTGACCAAGGCCACCGAGCCCAGGAAGACCACGGTTATCTTCAAGTACACCTGCAACGACGATGGCGAGTGGTCTGCCGACGACTCCGTCAACTCCGAGATGATGGATGCAATGCTGAGCTAGTTCGTTGCGGCGTTTTACCAAACGCCGCAACTGCTCGACGCTGCAAGCCCGCCAGAGCGGCAATCTGCCTTTCAACTTCGGCGGCATGACCAAAAGGTCAATGCCGCCTCGTTTCAAGGCACCTTGCTCGCTCTGGCGGGCTTTCGCTGTCGTTGCCAAAACAACGTCGTTCCCTTGGTTGGCTTAAAGTGGCACTTTTACCTGCGACGTTGCCATCGCTGAAGTAGTCATTGGGAAGGCGGCACTTGGGGACGTTCCTTTTCTGCCGGCAGTTGGGGACACTCCTTGTGCCAGCGTTGCATCGAGTGCTTGGGAAACCGCGACCCGGTTTTTGGCCGAATAGTGGGTCGCATTTTCCGGATGGGGTGGGTTGCGGAAAGTGCGACCTGGAATATTGCTCTGAAACGGGATGCGGTTTCCCTGATGCGCCTCAAACGGAAAGCGCATCCCATTCCGGAGCTCCAAAACGGGATGCGCTTTCCGCGCGGAAGAATTGTCGCAGCTGCGTTAAGCGGTGTCGCTCGTTACTCGCCCAGCACCAGCGCCGCGAGCTCTGCCTGGCTATCCACCACGTAGTCGGCGCCGGCGGCTTCCAGCTCTGCGCGGCCGCGGAAGCCCCAGCTGACGCCCGCACTCTTAAGGCCGGCGTTGTGGCCGGTCAGGATATCGACATTGGAATCGCCCACATAGAGCGTGGTCGACGGATCGGCGCCTAGCTCTTTCATCACATGCAGCGTAACAGGTGCCTCGGGCTTGGGAGGAAACGCATCGACGCGGCCCTGTACCAGCGCAAAGCGCTCGGAACCAAAATACTTCTCGATAAGCGGGGCCGCCGAGATGTGGTCCTTGTTGGTGAGCACGGCAAGCTGCACGCCCGCGGCACGCAGGCGGTCGAGCATCTCGATCGTGCCGGCATAGGGAGCGGTGTGGTCCTCCTTGTGCTCGCCGTAGTAAGCCCTAAACTCGGCAAGCGTTTGCTCAAACATACGGCTGTCGCCCGCATACTCGGCAGGCATAAAACGCTCAACCAGCTTGAGCATGCCGTTTCCCACCTTGTAGCGGTACTCGTCAACGGCAAACGTGGGCCAGCCGTGCGCCTCGCAGGTATGGTTGCCGGCGGCCGCCAGGTCCTCGAGCGTGTTGAGAATGGTGCCGTCCAGGTCAAAGATCACATGGGAAAAAGCTGCTGCCATGGGTGCTCCTGCCGCTTGAGTTGTAAAACGCACCCCATGATACTGGGCATGCGTGCCGGGCATGTTTGGAATCTGAATATCTTTAATAGCCCTGAGCCTTTGTCGTTAGCAAATTCTCGGCAGCTGCTCTCCTACGAGCATGTCGAGGATGCGGGTCGAGCCCCAGCCGGTGCGCACGCGCACGGCGGGATGGGCGCCCTCGGCAAGTGGCAGCACGCGGCCGATGATGGCGGCATTCTCGCCGTAGCGGGCGGCGCGCATGGCGCTCAGCGCGGCATCGGCTTGCTCGGCCGGCACGACGGCAACCATCTTGCCCTCGTTTGCCACCTGCAGCACATCGTAGCCGAGCATCTCGCAGGCGGCCTGCACGTCGGGACGCACGGGCACGGCATCCTCGTCGATCTCCATGGCAACGCCGCTGGCCTGCGCAAACTCGTTGAGCGTCGAGGCCAGGCCACCGCGCGTGGGGTCGCGGAAGCAGCGTGTGTCGGGTGCTGCGGAAAGCACATCGGCAATCAGGTGGTTGAGCGGCGCGGCGTCGCTTTCGATGGTGCTCGAAAACGCCAGACCCTCGCGTTGGCTCATGATAGCGATGCCGTGGTCGCCCAGTGTACCCGAGACCAGGATGACATCGCCGGGCTGGCAGTTTGCGCCGCTGAGCGCCACGCCCGCAGGCACCTCGCCCACGCCGGCGGTATTGATATAGACGCCGTCGGCCCCGCCGCGCTCGACCACCTTGGTGTCGCCCGTGATTATGGACACGCCCGCCTCGTGCGCCGTCTCGGCCATCGTCTGCACAATCTGGCGGAGCTTATCCATGGGATAGCCCTCTTCAAGGATAAAGCCGCACGACAGGTAGCGCACGTTGGCGCCCGAGGTCGCGACATCGTTAACGGTTCCGCACACGGCGAGGCGGCCGATGTTGCCACCGGGGAAGAACTGCGGCGAGACTACAAAGCTGTCGGTCGACATGGCGATGCGCCCGCTCGCGGGCAGCGCGGCGACGCCGGCATCGTTGCCTTCGAGCAGCTCGGGCGAACCAAAGGCATCTAAAAAGACCTCATCGATGATGCGCTTCATCATCTGTCCGCCGGAGCCGTGGCCCAACAGGACGGTGCTATCGGTGATGCTATGGGACATATCCAAAACTCCAATCGTGGGAGGTGTCAGTGCGCGGGGGCGTTCGGGCTAGACTCGGTAACGGTAGTACGCCGCGCAGCTGCCTTCGGAACTCACCATGCACGGGCCGACGGGGTGCTCGGGCGTGCAGGTGCGGCCAAAGAGCGGGCAGCTGCTCGGCGTAATGGCTCCGCGCAGCACGTCGCCGCAGCGGCATCCGCGCGGCTCAACCGTCGGCTCAACGGGCACGTCAAAGCGAACGCGGGCATCAAAGCGCGAGAACTCGGGGCGGATGGAAAGGCCCGAGTTGGCAATCGGCCCCAGCCCGCGCCACGTGGTGTCGCATGGCTCAAACACCTGCTCGACCAGCTGGCGCGCCACGGGGTTGCCGTCTGCGTTGACGCCACGGCGGTAGGCGTTGTCAATCGCCGGCCTGTCCTCGACAACCATCTGGACCAGCATGCAGATGCCCTGCAGGATATCGACCGGTTCAAATCCCGTGACCACGCCCGGGGTATTGAATTCGTCGACCAAAAAGCTAAAGGGCGCCAAGCCCGTGATGGTGGCGACGTGTCCCGGCAGGATAAAGCCGTCGATGGCGGTCTCGGGATCGTTAGCGATGGCGCGCAACGCCGGCGGCGTGGTCTTGTGGGCGCAATAGACCGAGAAGTTCAAAAGCCCGCGCGCTTCGGCCTCCAAGATGGCGGCGGCGATGGTGGGCGTTGTGGTCTCAAAGCCCACGCCCATAAAAATAACCGGGCGATCGGGGTTTTGCTCGGCAATGTCGAGTGCATCGAGCGGGGAGTACACAATGCGAATGTCACGCCCTGCCGCCTTTTGTGCAGCGAGCGAGGTGGACGATCCGGGCACGCGCATCATGTCGCCAAAGGTGGTGATGATGGCGCCGTCTATGTTGGCGAGCGCGATTGCGTGGTCGATGTCGCGGTTGGCGGTGACGCAGACGGGGCAGCCCGGGCCGCTCAGCAGCTTGAGCCCGGTCGGCATAATGGAGCGAAAGCCATAGCGCCCGATGCTCACGGTATGCGTGCCGCAGACTTCCATAAGGTTGATGGTGCGGTCGCCGACAAGCTCATGAATGCGCTCGATGAGCTCGCGAGCCAGCTTGGGATCGCGGAATGCCGAGAAATCGATACCGGAGCGCGCCGGCTGCTCGGGCGCCACTAGTAAGCCTCCGCCGGGTTGGTGGTCAGCTGGTCTTCTTCGACCAGCTCGGACATGGCATTAACAAGCTCGAGCGTTTCCTGTGCTTCCTGCTCGTCGACAATCTGGATGCCAAAGCCGGCGTGTACGAGAATATAGTCGCCAACCTGCGCCGTCGGCACGAGTCGCAGCGACACGGGGCGCTCGATGCCCATCATGTCGACGGTGGCCTTGAGGTCGTCGTCGCGTTTGACTACTTTACCGGGAACGGCAAGGCACATATTGTTCCCCTTTTATACGCTTTGCGCTGGACGGGCGCTCAATAATCCATCAGTTGATGGTAGCGCTCGCGGGCGCTGCGGGCAAACGCGCTACACCTGTGAGACGGCGGCTTGCGGGCTGGCCGAACAGCCTACTGCGATGCAACCTGCGGAAGACGAGCGCTTGCGACTGCCGCCTGACCGTAGGCGATGCAGCCGTCATTGACGGGTACGGTGTGGGGGACAAGGACAGTAAGGCCTGCGCTTTTGAGCTCGCGGGCGAGGAGCTGAAGCAGAAGTCGGTTCATGAAGACGCCGCCCGAGAGCGCGACGGTGTCGATGCCCTCGTGCACGCAGATATCGCTGGCGATGCGCGCCGAGGAGCGCGCGACGGAGACATGGAAATCGAGTGCGAGCCTGTCGGCGGGCGCTCCGGCTTCAATTCCTCCCAAAAGTGCCTCAAAGAGTGCTTTCTGGTCCAGAACATAGGGGCCGTCCAGCCACGATGGGCCAGATGCGAAATAGCCGGCGTTGTTGTCGGGAAAATGGGCGATTTCGTTGTCGAGCGCGCGCCAGGCGGCAGCCTCAAGCTCGATGGCGGGTTCGCCCTCGTAGGTTGCCTTGTCGCAGATGCCCAGAATTGCTGCCGCGGCATCAAAGAGACGCCCCATGCTGCTGGTACGCGGGCTGTTGATGCCGCGCTCGATCATGGTGGCTGTCACGCTGCGCGTTTGCTCGTCGAGGCTGTCCAAAAGCCGAGCGGCACCTGGGTGCTCGAGCAGACCGAGCTCACTGAGCAGGGCAAAGGCGTTGCGGCGGGCGTCGCGCACGGAGGCCGCCCCGCCGGGGAGCGCCCAGGTGCGCAAATGCGCGGCGCGTTCAAAGCCGCCAAGGCTGGCAACAAGAAACTCGCCGCCCCAAATGGTCCCATCGGTGCCGGCGCCGGTGCCGTCAAAGGCGATGCCAAGGACGCGCGCGTCGGTTGTAAGCTGGCCCGCGGCGATGGCCTCGGCCATTACGCTCGCGATATGCGCATGATGGTGCTGCACCTCGACGAGCGGCAGATTGCATTTTCGCGCCTGCTCGCGCGCCCACTGGCCCGATAGATAGCTGGGGTGTACATCGCAGGCCAAGGCGGCGGGCGCCAAATCAAAGAGATCTTCCAAGCGCGTGCGCGCGGCGTTCCAGGCATCGAAGGTCCCGCCGTTTTCAACATCGCCGATATGCTGCGACACAAAACAGGGCGCCTCGCCGTTCGTCCCTTCACGTGCGAGCGCAATCGTGGCCTTTTGTTGTGGCCCGCAGGCGAGCACGCAGGACGGAGCGCCGTCGAGCGCCGGCAACGGCAGCGGCTGGGGTGCATATCCCCGAGCGCGGCGCACGGGCATAACGGCGCCGTCGACCACGCGCACCACGGAATCGTCATAGCGCGAGAGAATCGCGCGGTCGTTACCGAGCAACGCGTCGGCGATGCCGGCGGCAACGAGGTGTTCCCAGGCAAGGTCGTCGTCGGTCTCGATGGGTTCTTCGCTCAGGTTTCCGCTGGTCATGACGAGCGCGTGCATACCGCAGACTTCTGCCGCGGCAAGCAACAGATGTTGAAGCGGCGTATAGGGGAGCATGACGCCGAGCTCGGGCAGGTCGTGCGCGACAGATGGCGCGAGGGCGAGGATGTCGGGGGAACCGTCGTTGTCCTCGCTAACAGTGCGCCGGCGCAGCAGCACGATGGGGCGGATACTGCCAGCGAGCAGATCGCGTTCAGCATCATCGATATGACACAGGCGCTCGGTATCAGCAAGACTACGTACCATGACGGCAAGTGGTTTGTTGCTGCGGCGTTTGCGACGGCGCAACTCGGCCACCGCCTGCTCGTTGGCAGCGTCACAGGCTAGATGGAATCCGCCCAGGCCCTTGATGGCGACGATGCCACCGCTGGCCAGCAGCTCAACGCAGCGCTCGATGATAGCGTCGCTGGCCTCGCGTGTGGTGCCGACGGCCGGTGTCGCGGACGAATTCCCGCACGCATTGCCGTTTACAGCCTCGCGCCACGTAATATGCGGCCCGCAATCAAAGCAGGCATCGGGCTGCGCGTGAAAACGCCGGTCGAGTGGGTCGACATACTCCGCAGCGCACTTGGGACACATGGGAAAACAATCCATCGACGTGGCCGCTCGGTCATAAGGCAGCGATCGGATGATGGTAAAGCGTGGGCCGCAGTTAGTGCAGTTGATAAAGGGGTAGTGATAGCGTCGGTCGGCGGGATCGAACAACTCGCGCAGGCAATCGTCACAGGTGGCGATATCGGGCGAGACGAGCGTCGTGTGCGCGGTCTGGTCCTGCGACGCCACAATGTGAAAGCCCTGCTCATCGGCAGCGCTCCAGCCGCCAGGCTCCAAATCCGCAATATCGACTCGCTCAACGCGAGCTGCCGCAGGCGCATGCTCAGAAAGCGCGGCAACAAAAGCATCGAGCGCATCGGCCAAAGCGTGCGCCTCGATATGCACGCCGTCGCCCGCATTGAGCACCCATCCACAAATGCCATGTGCCATGGCCTCGCGATACACAAACGGTCGCATGCCAACGCCCTGCACAATGCCCGTCACATGAATATGCACATGCCGCATGCGACACCCCTCATCAAAACCGACCAAAAAGGGACAGGTTTATTTTGGTAGGTAAAACTTCTAAACCTGCCAAAACAAACCTGTCCCTATTTGGCAGGTGCGCTGCGGGAAATCCCGCTACAGCCCCAGGCTCTGCTTGGTGGCGGCGCACGTGAGCTCGCCGTGCTTAACGCCGCGCAGGCCCAGCAGGCGGTCGGCTAGTTCGTAGACGCGCTCGCCGCGACCCTTGAGTGCCAGGATTTCCAAGCAGTTGTGGTGATCCAAATGCACGTGCATCGTCGATACGATCTCGTCGGTGTAGTCGTGCTGCACCTCGTCCAGGCGGCGCGTCAGATCGCCGGTGTGATGGTCGTAGATCATGGTGAGCGACCCGATAACGTGCTCATCGGGCGTGCGCATCTGCTCTTTGGCGATCGAGGCGCGAATCAAATCGCGCACGGCCTCGGAGCGGTTGGCCACGTCGCCGCGGCGCGCGATCTGCTCGTCAAAACGGCGCAGCAGGTCGTCGGGTGCGGTAACCGAAAAACGGACCAGCTCGGAGCCGGAGCCACTACAGTGGCAGCCCGCGTCACCGTCCGCCCCGTGCGGATGCTCGTGCTCGTACTCGCAGCAGTGCTCGTGTTCGGCCACCTTACACCAGCTTCACGGAGCCGACGGAGTTGTGGTCGGCCTCGATGGCTTCCTCGTAGCCCTCGAGCGCGTCATGCGCCTCGTGGAGCGCGGCCATGGCGGCCTCGAGCTTGGCGCCGATGCGCTCCATGTCAAAATTCTCGGTCGCATGCAGCAGCTGATGGCTCCACTCGTGAGCGAGCTCGATGGTGTCGTCGACCTGCTTGACGCTCATGGCAAGCTGGCTCATGTTCATTCCGACGTCATGCATGGAAAATCTCCTTTTGTATGGGGCAGTTCAGTGGTTCAGATTTTACTACGCCCGCTCTGTGCGCAGCTGCATAAGAAAACGGGTGCGAGTCTGTGCGACCCGCACCCGTTCACTGGGGGCTGTTTGTGACTACCATACTATCCGTGGTTGCACTCGGTGCATCCAGAAGTCCGGCGAGCGGTGCAAAAGCGCTCATGGACGGCAGGCAGACGGCAACATGTAACAAGCGTATTACAGATACTTCTCCAGCAGCGCCTGCAGCCTCGCCTTGGGCAGAGCGCCAACCGAGCGGTCAATCTCCTCGCCGTTCTTAAACACAACCAGCGTGGGGATGCTCATGACGCCATACTTCATGGCCAGGTCCTGGTTGTCGTCGACGTTGCATTTGGCAACGGCAAGCTTGCCCGCCAGCTCATCGGCAACCTCGTCAACGATGGGCGAGAGGGATCGACAGGGCCCGCACCACGGTGCCCAAAAATCGACCAGCACGGGCAGGCTGTCGTTAACGATGGAATCGAAGTTCTCGGGGGTAATCTGATTAATGTCAGCCATGGTGACCTCCATAATGCGACGCGGCTTGGCCGCGTAAAACTCAGTACGACCGTGCTTATACCCAGCCGCCCGCAAAGCAACCACTCGCGGCCGGCTCTTTTATATAATGGTGGGCACGCAAACGATTGGAGAGCGCATGCCCACGTCACAAAGCCAGAAAAAAGAAGCCATCGCCCAGGCGGCCGAGCAGGAGCTCGCATCGCTCGCGGGTCGCGGCGTGCGTATCGCGGGCAACGCGTGCTCGCCGATCGTACTAGTCAAAGGCGATTTGGACGAGGCCGAGCGTTCGGGTGGCGAGCTTGCCGCCGGCCCGGATGGCGCGGCGTTGCGCAAGGCGCTTGGGGCCATCGGCTACGCGCCCGAGGATTTTTGCGTGCTGGCAAGCGTCGCCGGCGTGGGTGACGGGGCGGTCGCGACAGGCGAGGGCCTACCGTGCGAGCTGTTCCGCGAGGCGCTTGAGGCTTTGGACCCCGAGGCGGTCTTGCTGCTGGACGATCGCGCGGCCGATACCATGCGCGAGACCTACGCCGATATGCTCGTGGCGATCGATGACTTCGACACCGCCATGCTCAAGCCCGGCTTGGTCGCCCATGTGCAGGGTCGCCGCGTGCTCGCGCTCGACGGTTTTGAGGCGGCGCTCACTGACAAAGCCGCCAAGCAGCGCATGTGGGCATACATCAAGCAGCTGACCCCGGCAGCCGCTCCGCTGTAGCGAGGCTGGCGGCAGCCCCTACATCACAGCGCGCAGCTCAAACCGATCGCCGTTAATGCGGAACTGGCAGTTGCCGTTCATGCGTTCGACGGCAAGCTTAATGCTCTTGGTTCCAAAGCCGTGTCCGGTGTGCCCGGCTACGGGCATGCCGTCGACCATGCGCGGCGCGCGGTCAAACGTGTTGGAAACTAACAGCAGCAGCTGGCCGTCCTCTAATCGCAGGTCAAAGTCGACGAATCGCTTTCCCTGGGGCGCGGCGCTTGCGGCGGTGATAGCGTTTTCCAAGGCATTTGAGAGCACGCTAAACAGGTCGGCGTCACCTACGTGGATGGTTTCGGGTACGGCGGCGCGCAGGTTGGCGGTAATGCCGTTTCTATTGATATCCGAGTTAAATGACGAAAGCGCGATGTTTACGGTCTCGTTGGCGCAGAAGCGGCGTACGGCGGTGCGGTCGCCGGCTTCGCAGAGTTCGTCGATGCGTTTGAGCGCCTCGTCGGTGTGGCCCTCCTCAATTAAAGCGGCCAGGCCGCGTAGGAAGTGGCGCATATCGTGGCGAAGAATCGACAGCTCGCGCCCAGATTGACGCCAGGCCTCGAGCTCTTTGATGGCGGCGCTGTCGCGTGTCTCGAGCATCCAGCGTTCACGCTCGGCAGCTTCTTTTTCTTCGTATTCGCGTAGGTAAACGGCAAGAAACATAAGATAGAAGGCACAGAGCGCAAATGCCAAAAACTCAACCGTCACCACCGAGCCCGAGTGGAACAGCGTGGTATAGACGTTGGTGGCATAGTCAAAGACGTAATAGACGAGCGGTAGGATTAAAAGGATGCTCAGCTCGGTGGTGCTTTTAATCGCCAAGCGCGGACCGATGTCGCCGGCCCAATGCAACAGGACGGCAAAGACGGCGAGTGTGGTCGCGATGCGCGCCAGATAGTACGCGATCTGAGAATCGGTTGCGGCAAATGCGGCGATGCCCATCCAATTGCTGAACTGGCAGCTCAGATAGGCACTCGTAATGCCGAGCACGGCAAGCAGCGGGCTCAGGCGGTAGCGCGCGCACAAATAGATGACGAGCGGCAGATGCACGACGAGCGGATATACCTGGCGGGCGAAAAGCTCGCCGCCGACGGCATTGGCGATCGAAAAGGCAGCGCCGGTCACGACGCCGACCAGCACCAGTTCAAGCGCATGACGCCGGTTGATCTCGACACCGCACAGCGCCGCCGAGGCAAAGACGCCAAAGAGCAGCGTCGTGGCGTGGTGGATTGCCCAAAGGATCATTTCGACCGAGGAGACCATCAGCGCCTCCCGCCCTCAAAGCGCACCGCAAAGTAGGCGTCTTGGAATCCCTGCTTGCAGCTGCGCGAAAGCGGGATGCACGCGCCCGAGCGCATGACGATGTCCGTGCGGTCAAAGTGATCGATATTGCGCAGGTTGACCTGGTAGCTGCGGTGGCATTTAAAGAAGACCGCGTTTTGCTCCAAGCGGTCCTCGACGCTGCGGAACGACTCGAGTGCCTCGATATCGCGTCCGTCGCGCAGGTGGAAGACCACGTGCTTGTTGCGCGCCTCGGCATATTCGATGTCGGACAGGCGCAAGGCGTGGTAGCCAAAGGAAGTTTTGATCACGAGCTCGTCGGTTGCCGCCGGGCGCATGCTCGAAAGCTCGTCGAGTAATCGCGCCAGGCGTTCGTAAGTCACGGGCTTGAGCAGATAGTCGAAGGCGCGGACCTCGTAGGATTCCAGCGCGAACTCGGGCGACGAGGTGAGGAACACCAGGCGCACGGCGGTGTCGGCCTGGCGCAGTTCGCGTGCGGTGTCCATGCCGTTGACGAGCGGCATGATCATGTCGAGCAGAATGATGTCGGCGCGCGATGCGGCATGGCGGGCCAGCAGGTCCTCGCCGCGCGTGACGAGCGCAACATCGACCGCCGTGCCCGTCTCGGTCGACCAACGGTCGATCATCCGGTGCAGTCTATCTAGAAAAGCGACATCATCGTCGCAGGCAATAATCTTGAGCATTCGGCCCCCTTAAGTAGTTCGATTTTGCCACATCGGGCACGCGCCGCTTGCGGGGGTGCGGACCGTTTGCGCCCCACGGCGTGCAGCTCGCGCCAAGCGGTGTTGCGGTGGCGAAAGATGCCTCCTGCGCCATCGAGAGCTCAGCTATCCTCAGCTTGCCAGTTCGAAAAGGGACCCGACCCAAGATTGAATCTTTATTTCAACTTTACACCTAGGTTTACAGCTGTCTTGTCAGCTGTAAACCTAGGTGTCATACTAAAGCCCCAAGATTCGCCAAAAGAGAGGGGCCTTGATGGCACAGAGCGCGAACATGGATGCGTCGGAGCTTGCACGCGATATCGCGGCCGGCCTGGCATCGGCAACGACGGCAACGGAGCGTGCGGCACTGGTGCCCGCAGAGCTCGTCGAGGCCATTCATCAACTAAAAACCCAACGTGACGCGGTAATCCTGGCGCACTATTACGTGGCGCCCGAGGTCCAAGCCGTTGCCGATTACGTCGGCGACAGCTTCTACCTGGCAAAGCTCGCCAAAAGCCTGCCGCAGCAGACCATCGTGCTGTGCGGCGTGGAGTTTATGGGCGAGAGCGCCAAGCTGCTCAATCCCACTAAGACCGTGCTGCTGCCCGAGCCGGGCGCGGACTGTCCCATGGCGCACATGGTCAAGCGCGAGACGGTCGACGCGGCGCGCGCCGAGTACGGCGACGACCTGGCCGTGGTGTGCTACGTCAACTCCACGGTCGAGATCAAGAGCTGGAGCGACGTGTGCGTCACCAGCTCCAACGCCGTTAAGATCGTGTCCGAGCTGCCGCAGCAGCATATCCTGTTCATTCCCGACCAAAACCTGGGACGCTTCGTAGCCGAGCAGGTGCCGCAAAAGCACGTCATCCTCAACAACGGCTACTGCCCGCGCCATCACATCATCACCGTCGAGCAGATCGTCGACGCGACGGAGGCCCACCCCGACGCGCTCGTGCTGGCGCACCCCGAGTGCAAGGCCGACGTCCTGGCCGAGGCCGACTACATCGGCTCCACCGCCGGCATCATCAAGTATGCCGAGGAGTCCGACGCGAGCGAGTTCATTATCGTGACGGTCCGCGGCGTGCTCTACGAGCTCGAGCGCCGCTGCCAGGGCACCGGCAAGAAGTTCTACTTCCCCGTGGTGCAGCCCACCTGCGTCAACATGGATCTCATCACGCTCGAAAAGCTCGTGCGCTGCCTGGAGACGGGCGAGGGCGAGGTGCAGATCGGCGTGTCGGACGAGGCTGCCGACCAGGCCAAACTCACGCTCGACCGCATGCTCGAGTACGCAGCACGCTAGAACGATGTGTCATGAGGGGCAGTCCCTTATGCCACATTACAAGGGAGAGGATTCCTGTGGAAACCAAACAATACCCCGACATGGAGTGCGACGTCGTTATTGCCGGCTGCGGCGTAGCGGGCTTGTACGCGGCTCTCAACCTGCCGACGAGCACGCGCGTGATCATGCTCTCCAAGGGCGCGGTCGACGAGTGCGATTCGATGCTCGCGCAGGGCGGCATCTGCGTGCTGCCCGAAGGCTCGGACTACGATGCCTTCTTTGAGGACACCATGCACGCCGGCCACTACGAGAACCGCTGCGAGAGCGTCGACATCATGATTCGCTCGAGCCGCTCGGTCATCAACGACCTGCTGGCGATGGGCGTGGACTTTGAGCGCAAGGCCGACGGCAGCCTCAATTTTACCCGCGAGGGCGCACACAGCCGTCCGCGCATTGCCTTCCATGCCGATATCACCGGCAAGGAGATTACGACCAAGCTGCTTCAGGCTGTCCGCAAGCTGGACAACGTGCAGATTTTGGAGCACGTGGCCATGACCGACATCCTGACGGGCGAGCGTGACGGCGCCACGGTGTGCACCGGTATCGTCGCCGTTCCCGTGGACGAGAACAACTCGGTTCGTCCCGCCGACGAGCTGGTAAATGCCGCCGAGGGCGCGCATGCCGGCGAGCCGTTTAAGATCCATGCCCGCCACACGCTGTGGGCAACGGGCGGCATCGGCGGCGTATACGACCATTCGACCAACTATCCGCAGCTCACGGGCGACGCCTGCTACATCGCTCAGGAGCATGGCATTAAGATGGAGCACCTGGACTACGTGCAGATCCATCCCACGGGTCTGTTCTCGCCGCAGCCGGGTCGCACGTTCCTGATCAGCGAGAGCTGCCGCGGCGAGGGCGCGATTTTGCTCAACGCCGCCGGCGAGCGTTTTACCGACGAGTTGCAGCCGCGCGACGTTGTCGCCGCCGCCATCCGCGAGCAGATGAAGCAGGACGGCACCGAGCACGAGTGGCTGAGCTTTGCCCCCGTTGAGCGCGACGTGGTGACCGGGCACTTTGCCAACATTCGCGCGCGCTGCCTGGAGGACGGCCGCGACATCTTGGACGAGCCCATTCCCGTTACGCCGACGCAGCACTACTTTATGGGCGGCGTGTGGGTCGACAAGGACGGCCGCACCTCGATGCCCGAGCTCTACGCCGCGGGCGAGACGGCCTGCAACGGCGTTCACGGCAAGAACCGCCTTGCATCAAACAGTCTGCTCGAAGCACTGGTCTGGGGTCGTCGCGCCGCGTGGTACATGCGTACCGGCGAGTCGCTGGCCGTGGAGCAGGCGGGCGATCCCGCGCTCGATGGCCGTCATCGCGCCCTGAGCGCCGACGCCCTGGCAATCGATGATTTGGCCCGTGCCGCCGGCACGCAGGCCGTGGAGGAGTAGACCATGAATCCCATTACCATGAAGCTCGTCGTCGATGATCTGATTCTGCAGGCTCTGCGCGAGGACATTACGTTTGAGGACGTGAGCACGGCGAGCGTGTGCCCCACGGCGCGTCCCGCCACGGTGGAGCTTATCGCCAAAGCCGATGGCATCATCGCCGGCCTGGATGTGTTCGCTCGTACCTTTGAGCTGCTGGATTCGCAGAGCTCGGTGCTGCTCGACGTTGCCGATGGCGACGAGGTGCACGCCGGCGACCATGTGGGTCAGGTGCGCGGCGATGCGCGCGTGCTGCTTTCGGGTGAGCGCGTGGCGCTCAACTACCTGCAGCGCATGAGCGGCATCGCTACCTATACACACAGCATGGCCGCGGCGCTCGAGGGAACCAAGACCGTGCTCGTCGACACGCGCAAGACCACGCCGGGCATGCGCGTGTTTGAGAAGGCGGCGGTTGAGATTGGCGGCGGCAGCAACCACCGCTACAACCTGTCGACGGCCGTCATGCTCAAGGACAACCACATCGATGCCGCCGGCGGCGTGACGCGTGCGATCGAGATGGCGCGCGCCCATGCGTCGTTTACCACGACGGTCGAGATTGAGTGCGAGAACCTGGACATGGTGCGCGAGGCCGTGGAGGCCGGCGCCGACATCATCATGTTCGACAACATGACCCATGACGACATGACCGCCGCGATTGAGCTTATCGCCGGTCGCGCCAAGACCGAGTGCTCGGGCAACGTGGACGCCAGCAATATCCGCGCGCTCGCCGACCTGGGCGTTGACTTTATTAGCTCGGGCGCGCTGACACACTCCGCCCCGATCCTCGACCTCTCGCTTAAGCACCTGCGTCTGCTGGACGGTAAATAATGAACGCCCGCGAGCGTCGCCGTGCCATCATGGCCGTGCTCGAGGGGGCCAAGGGGCCCGTATCGGGCAGCGCGCTTGCCCGCGAGGTGGGTGTGAGCCGCCAGATCGTGGTGCAGGACATCGCCCTGCTGCGCGCCGATGGGCACGATATCGTGGCGACCAACCGCGGCTACGTGCTGCAGGAGGCCCCCAGCAGCCCCGCTGTGCCCACGCGTCTTGTTAAGGTGCGCCACAGCGTGGAGCAGGCGGGCGACGAGCTTACGAGTATCGTCGACGCGGGCGGCGCCGTGCTCAACGTGATCGTCAACCATCGTGTGTACGGCAAGATCACGGCCGACCTGGACATCCGCAATCGTCGCGATGTTGAGCGCTATCTGCGCGATATCGAGAGCGGCAAGAGCTTTCCACTACTAACGGTGACGAGCGGCTACCACTTCCATCGCATCGCGGCGGAAGACGAGCAGACCCTCGACGAGATCGAGGCCATGCTCAAGGAGAAAGGCTACCTAGCAGACCTGATGCCCTACGAAGACGATCTCTCTTAGCCGACGCTGCAAACGCCCCATTTGGACAATCTGGCCTTCAATCGTCGGTCGCGTACCAGAGTACGCTTCCCTCCTCTTTCAGGCCACCTTGCCTCAAATGGGGCGTTTTCGCTGGCGCGAGTTCAACCAACGGCGGTGCCAAATTAGTTATCCGCACAAAAAAAGGAGGCCTCCGCGGCGATGCGGAGGCCTCCTTTTTTGTGCACGGTGTACTTTTGAGTGTGCAAGTGGGGGAGTTGTTACTCCTCGACGATCTCGGTGATCGCGCCAGCGGGGCAAGCGTCCTGGCAAGCGCCACAGGCGACGCAGGAGTCCTCGTCAGCGACGGTAGCGACGTCCTGGAGCTCCAGAACGCCAGCGGGGCAGGAGTCGACGCAAACGCCACAAGCGATGCACTCGTCGGCATCAATTACGGGATGAGCCATGGTAGTTTCCTCTCTGTTGACCGACGCTACAGACGATGCGCGCCGGTTTGATTCGGGCAAAAACATACCACGGGAGCGACCGTTTGCAATACCCTCTGGCCGGCATCTTCATACCGTTCGCCGAGTATGCCAAGGTTTACTAAAAAACGCGCAGGTGGGGCCGTTGAGCTGCGCAAATGTTAGCTAAAGGTGACTTGAAATATTGAGCTATTGAGCGCGCCTGCGGAAAGGGCATCCCGTTATTTGGCCGAAAACCGGGTTACAGTTTCCGGTTGGGCCCGCTAGCGGAAACTGCGACCCGGTATCAGCTCTCAAAACGGGCCGCGGTTTCCGGTTGAGCCTTCAGACGGAAACCGCGGCCCGGAATCCACGCTCAAAACGGGACGAGCTTTCCGCAAGGCAGCCCCTAGGCACCCCGGACGCAAACCTCAGCCATCTCTACATAGATCTCGATAGATTTGCCTAGAACTCAAACAGCGCATCTACCTGCGCATTTAAGAACCTAAACTCTCGGCAATAAGAAATCTTATATGAATTGACTTAGATTTTGTATATTCCGGCCCATAAGGGGATACACTACATCCTGAAAGACAAGCCGAAGCGCCACGCGACAGATCGTCGAGGCGGCGCGAACGCAAAAGAGAGAGGGAATTTCTAATGAGTAAGATTCTTGGTATCGACCTTGGTACTACTAACTCCGCTATGGCCGTTCTCGAGGGCGGTTCTCCGACCATTATCGTGAACGCCGAGGGCGACCGCACCACCCCGTCCGTTGTTGGCTTCCGTGCTGACGGCGACCGCGTCGTGGGTAAGGCCGCTAAGAACCAGGCTGTCACCAACCCCAAGAACACCGTGTTTTCCATCAAGCGCTTCATGGGCCGCAAGTACTCCGAGTGCACCTCCGAGATCAAGACCGTGCCGTACGAGGTCAAGGAGGGCCAGGGCGGCCGTGCCGTCGTCGACATCGAGGGCAAGGATTACACCGCCGAGCAGGTGAGCGCCATGACGCTCGCAAAGATGAAGGCCGACGCCGAGAAGTACCTGGGCGAGACCGTCACCGACGCCGTCATCACCGTCCCGGCCTACTTCAACGACGCCCAGCGTCAGGCCACCAAGGACGCCGGTAAGATCGCCGGCCTCAACGTCAAGCGTATCGTCAACGAGCCGACCGCTGCTGCTCTTGCCTATGGCCTGGATAAGCAGGGCACCGACCAGCGCATCCTGGTCTTCGACCTGGGCGGCGGCACCTTCGACGTCTCCATCCTCGACCTCGCCGACGGCGTGTTTGAGGTTCTGTCCACCTCGGGCGACAACCACCTGGGCGGCGATGACTGGGATCAGCGCGTCATCGACTGGATGGCCGATAAGTTCCAGCAGGAGAACGGCGTCGATCTGCGTCAGGACCCCATGGCCCTGCAGCGTCTGAAGGAGGCTGCCGAGAACGCTAAGAAGGAACTCTCCGCGGCGCAGCAGTCCACCATCAACCTGCCGTTCATCACCATGAACCAGTCCGGCCCGCTGCACCTCAACTACACGCTGACTCGCGCCGAGTTCGAGAAAATCACCCGCGACCTGCTCGAGCGCTGCAAGCAGCCTGTCACCAACGCTCTGCGCGACGCTAAGCTCAAGCTCTCCGATCTGACCGAGGTCATCCTCGTCGGCGGCTCCACCCGTATGCCCGCTGTCCAGGACCTGGTCAAGACCATGACCGGCAAGCAGCCCAACATGTCCGTGAACCCCGACGAGGTCGTTGCCGACGGCGCTGCCGTCCAGGGCGGCGTGCTCACCGGCGACGTCGAGGGCATCCTGCTGCTCGACGTTACCCCGCTGTCGCTGGGCGTCGAGACCATGGGCGGCATTATGACCAAGATGATTGACCGCAACACCACGATCCCGACCTCCAAGACCGAGGTCTACTCCACCGCTGCCGACAACCAGACCAGCGTCGAGATCAACGTGCTCCAGGGCGAGCGCGAGCTTGCCCGCGACAACAAGTCGCTCGGTAAGTTCCAGCTGACCGGTATCCCGGCTGCCCGCCGCGGCGTGCCGCAGATCGAGGTCACCTTCGACATCGACGCCAACGGCATCGTCAAGGTCTCCGCTAAGGACAAGGGCACCGGCAAGGAGCAGCAGATCACCATTTCCGGCTCCACCGCTCTGTCCGACGACGAAGTCGATCGTATGGTCAAGGACGCCGAGGCTCATGCCGAGGAGGACAAGAAGCAGAAGGAAGAGGTCGAGGTCCGCAACCAGACCGACAGTCTGTGCTACTCCACCGAGCAGACCCTCAACGAGCTGGGCGACAAGGTTTCCGCCGACGTGAAGTCCAAGGCCGAGGCCGCTATCGCCGACGCCAAGAAGGCGCTCGAGGGCTCTGACGTCGAGGCCATCAAGGCCGCCGGCGAGTCCCTGCAGTCCGTGGCCTACGAGCTGGCCCAGGTTGTCTACGCCGACGCTCAGCAGCAGACCGACGGTGCCGCCGGTGCCCAGCCTGCCGACGATGACGTCGTCGACGCCGACTACGAGGTTGTGGACGACGAGGACAAGTAATCATGTCCGCCCGTAAAGCTCGCACGGAGGCGGCAGCCGCTGGCGCCGCCCCCGTTGACTCTGAGGAGAAGGACGTGAAGATTCCCGTAGAGGCCGTCGACGATACCGAGGCCAACGAGGCCGAGGCCGCCGAGGCTGCCGAGAACCAGGTAGAGGATTCCAACAAGGAGGCGACGATGACCGAGGACGAGATGGTGGAAGCCGCTATCCGCGCCGGTGAGGAAGCCGCCGACAACGACTTTAAGCTCAAGTTCGAGCAGGCCCAGAAGGAGCTTGCCGACGTGCGCAATGAGCTCGATGCTGCGGCAGAGGCCCAGAAGGCCGCCGAGGACAAGGCGAAGGACGCTACCGAGCGCACCGCTCGTCTGCAGGCCGACTGGGAGAACTTCCGTCGCCGCACCGCCAACGAGCGCATTGCCGAGCGCGAGCGCGCGACCGAGAAGCTTGTCACCGCGCTGTTGCCGGTGATCGACGATATCGAGCGCGCGATCGACCATGCCCGCAGCCAAGAGCTTTCCGACGACTTTAAGCAGTTCGTCGATGGCGTTGACGCGGTACATGCCAAGCTGCTCGACGTGTTTGCGCATGAGGGCGTTGAGCCCATCGACCCCAAGGGCGAGGCGTTCGATCCGCTCGAGCACCAGGCCGTGGGGCGTGTCGAGGACGCATCGCAGTACGACGAGACCGTCAACGATGTGTACCAGAAGGGCTACCGCATGGCGGATCGCATCCTGCGTTCCGCGATGGTGACGGTGACCTACGGTGGCGAGAAGCGCCCCGCACCGGAGCCCGAAGCGGCGCCCGAGGATGCTACGGCCGATACGGCCGAGAGCACCGAGGAGTAATTGAGAAGGGCCCCGGGGCAACACCCGGGGCCCTTTTAGCCTTGACCTGCCATTTGGGGACGGGGTAGAAATGGCAGATTTCGTCTCTTGACAAGGCGCCGCCATGTGCATGCGCATGTGCGTCGCCGTTGTCAAGAGTGCGAGTATGAGTAAATCTGCCATTTCTACCCCGTCCCCAAATGGCAGGTACTAGAGGAGAGGAGCTACGATGGCTGCAGGCAAAACCTTCTATGACATCCTGGGCGTATCCAAGAGCGCCTCCGACAAAGAGATCAAGAGCGCGTTTCGCAAGCTCGCGCAAAAATATCACCCCGATGCCGGCGGCGACGAGGCCAAGTTCAAGGAGATCAGCGAGGCCTACGAGACGCTTTCGGACGAGAAGAAGCGCAAAGAATACGACCAGATGCTCATGTTTGGCGGCATGCCGGGCGCGGGCGGCGCGTATGGCGGCGGCTACGGTGCCGGCGCGGGCGCCAGCGGCTGGGGCGACATCTTCGACAGCATCTTTAGCGGCAACGGCGCCTGGGGCAGCGATTGGGGCTCGGGCTTTGCCGGGGCTGCGGGTGCTGCCGGTGCCGGCGCGGGTCGCAGCCGCGCGCGCAAGGGCGGCGACTTGTCGCTGACCGTCGATGTGACGGCCGAGGACGCGTTTCGCGGCGTGACGCACAAGGTCACCTATCGCATTCCCTCGACGGGCGAGCAGCAGACCATTACGGTCTCGGTGCCTGCGGGCGCGGTCGACGGCGGCAAGCTGCGTTACAAACGTCGCGGCGAGTATGGCGTTGCCGGCGGCGAGCGCGGCGACCTGGTCGTGACCACGCACGTGGAGGAGCACCCGCTGTTTAAGCGCAAGGGCGCCGATGTGACCATGGAGGTACCGGTCTCGGTCTACGAGGCGGCGCTCGGCTGCACGGTGGACGTGCCGACGCCCGGCGGGGCGACGGTTCGTCTGAAGGTGCCCGCGGGTACCCAGACGGGCAAGAAGTTCCGTTTTAAAGAGATGGGCGCGCCTGACGTTAAGCACCGTGGCCGCACGGGTGCGCTGCTCGTCGAGATCAAGGTGCAGGTTCCCACGAACCTGTCTGATGACGAGCGCGACGCGATGACCAAGCTGCGCGAGGCCGACACGCGCGACTACCGCGAGAAGGTCAACCGTTACAAGGCGACGTACTAGGGAGGTCGCGGTGCACGCCCGCGCCCGCGGGCTTATGATGGACGATAACGAGACGGAAAGGGGTCAGGTAGCATGGCCGAGGACAATAGGAACAAACCGCTGTACATGATCAGCGTGGCGGCCGAGCTGACCGGCATGCATCCGCAGACTCTGCGCGTCTACGAATCCAAGGGCCTGGTGAACCCCCAGCGCTCGGGCGGCAACACGCGTCTGTATTCGCGTGCCGATATCGAGCGCTTGGAGCTCATCAACCAGCTGACCGACGAGGGCATCAACCTTGCCGGCGTGGTGCGCATCCTCGATATGAAGGAGCGTGCTGAGGAGCGCGAGCGCGAGAACGAGAAACTCCGCGCCCGCGTGCGCCAGCTCGAGGACGAGCTGCACGAGTACAAGATGCAAAAGAAGATCACCGCCCTGGCCCCGCGCGACGGCTCAGTCAACCCCGAGCAAGTCATGCGCAAGCTTTTGGGCGCCGGCGGAGATTTGTAGGTTCCGCCGTTCTGCCGAACGGCGGAACGGCTCGACGCTGCGCCTTTGGTTCCGCCGTTCTAACGAACGGCGGACCGGTCGACGCTGCGCGGGCCGCATTTGGACAATCTGACGTTCAACTTCAAGGGCGCGACCAGAAGGTCAGCGCCCTTTCGTTTCACGTCACCTTGCCTCAAATGCGGCCCGCTCGCTGGCGTTGCCAAAACATCGGTGTTGCTGGGGCAGTCATTGGGGACGTTCTTAAACGACTAGTCGAAAGGGACACTCTTGTACCAAATCTGCCGGCCCTCGCCGGGCTCGTCCTTTGCTTTACCGAGATAAAGTGAACGTGCAGATTCGTAACCCACTCGCAACCGTTCTATGGCACGATATTGAACGAATGTATGCTATGCGCCCAAATCTTTTGGGCAGAGTGGGAGACAGTATGGTCAAGCTGTACGAGGACGGCATCTACTTGCGCGGCGGCAGCGAGGTTGTGCCTGCGGCCGAGGCTGCAGAGCGCGGCATTACGCAGACACCCGAGGATGCCAAGCGCGGCACCATCGCGTATTCGATCCTCCAGGCACACAATACGTCCGGCGACCCCGAGGCGCTCAAGATTCGCTTCGACGCCATGGCGAGCCACGACATCACCTTCGTCGGCATCATCCAGACGGCGCGCGCCTCGGGCATGGAGCAGTTCCCGCTGCCCTATGTGCTCACCAACTGTCACAACTCGCTGTGTGCTGTGGGCGGCACCATTAACGAGGACGACCACGTCTTCGGCCTCTCGGCTGCCAAGAAGTACGGCGGCATCTTCGTCCCGCCGCACATCGCCGTCATCCACTCCTTTATGCGCGAGAACTTCGCCGGTTGCGGCAAGATGATCTTGGGCTCCGACTCGCACACCCGCTACGGCGCCCTGGGCACCATGGCCGTGGGCGAGGGCGGCGGCGAGCTGGCAAAGCAGCTGCTGCGCGACACCTACGACGTTGCCTATCCCGGCGTCGTTGCCATCTACCTCACGGGCGCCCCACGCCCCGGCGTCGGCCCGCACGACGTGGCGCTCGCCATCATCAAGGCGGTCTTTGCCAAGGGCTACGTCAAGAACAAGGTCATGGAGTTCGTGGGCCCGGGCATCGCGAGCATGACGACCGATTACCGCAACGGCGTTGATGTCATGACCACCGAGACCACCTGCCTGTCGAGCATCTGGGCCACCGACGAGGACACGCACGCGTTTTTGACCATGCACGGCCGCGGCGACGACTACCGCGAACTCAAGCCCGCCGATGTTGCCTACTACGACGGCTGCGTCGAGGTCGACCTGTCGAGCATCAAGCCTATGATCGCGCTGCCGTTCCATCCTTCCAACGGCTATGAGATCGACGAGCTCAACGAGAACCTCGAGGACATCCTGCATGAGGTGGAGCTCGAGGCCGCCAAGATCGGCGAGGGCAAGACGCACTTTAGCCTGCTCGACAAGATCGTCGACGGCAAGCTGCACGTGCAGCAGGGCGTTATCGCCGGCTGCTCGGGCGGCAACTACGACTCCGTGGTCCAGGCTGCCCGCGTGCTCAAGGGCGCCAACACCGGCTGCGGCGAGTTCTCGCTGTCGGTCTATCCCACGAGCCAGCCCGTGGCGCTCGAGCTTACGCGCCGCGGCTACATCTACGACCTTATGGAGGCCGGCGCGATTGTGCGCACGGCATTCTGCGGCCCGTGCTTCGGCGCCGGCGACACACCTGCCAACAACGGCCTTTCAATCCGCCACACCACGCGCAATTTCCCCAACCGCGAGGGTTCCAAGCCGGGCAATGGCCAGCTGAGCGCCGTGGCCCTGATGGACGCCCGCTCCATTGCAGCGACGGCTGCCAACGGCGGCGTCCTGACGCCGGCGACCGACCTGCCCGAGGAGACTTGGGACGAGGCCTGCGAGTACACCTTTGACGACGCGCCGTACAAAAAGCGCGTGTACTGGGGCTTTGGCAAGGCGGAGCCTGCTGACGAGCTGGTCGAAGGCCCCAACATCAAGCCGTGGCCCGCGATGGAGCCCCTCGGCGACGATATCCTGCTTAAGGTGTGCTCCAAGATCATGGACCCGGTCACTACGACCGACGAGCTCATTCCTTCGGGCGAGACGAGTTCCTTCCGCTCCAACCCGCTGGGCCTGGCCGAGTTTACACTCAGCCGCCGCGACCCGGCCTACGTGGGCCGTTCCAAGGAGGTCGACGCGGTGGAGAAGCGCCGCGTTGCCGGCGAGGCCGCGGGCGACTTGGCCGCGCTCGATGCCGAGCTTGCTGGTGTGTTTGAGGCACTGGCCGGCGCGGGTGTCGCGGCAGACGCCAAGGCGACCGAGTACGGCTCCATGCTCTATGCCAAGAAGCCCGGTGACGGTTCTGCCCGCGAGCAGGCCGCGAGCTGCCAGCGCGTGATCGGCGGCCTGGCCAACATCGTCCACGAGTACGCCACCAAGCGCTATCGCTCCAACGTGATGAATTGGGGCATGGTGCCCTTCCAGATGGAGGCCGAGCCCAACTTTGAGGTGGGCGACTACGTCTTTGTGCCGGGTATCCGCGCCGCGCTCGACGGCGACCTGAAGGACATCGCCGCCTACGTGGTGCGCGCCGACGGCACGGTCGAGCAGATTGAGCTCTATATTGCCGATATGACGGCCGAGGAGCGCGCCATCGTCAAGGCCGGCTGCCTGATCAACTACAACAAGTTCAAGGCCGCTGCCGAGTAACTCTGCTGTACGCCCCGGCCACACCTTTCCCTCGTGCTCACGCGCTTCGCGAGGGTCGCCCGAGGGAAAGGTGTGGCCGGGGCTACCGCGACGTTCTCGTTGGGTCTTGAGGGGCGCTAATAATTGACCGGGACCATCACAAAGTTGCCTGCCCGGCGGGTCCTTATTTCGATGGGGTCCAGGTTATTTCATCGTCAAATAGCCAAGTGCGTGCCGAGCCACTGTTGCGCGCTGTCTGCGGATCGGGCTCGCAGGTTTGTTCGTAGGCATCCTCGGTACACCGATCCATAAAATCGACGACTGCCGTCTGGTCGCCCTCCATGACGTAGATTACGTCGCCATCCGAGATATAGACCCCCGGTCCTTCATTGTCCACGCAGCCGGGGTCGTATGAGACGTTGCACAATTTGCTCCCGTTTGCCGCATCGAGCTCAAGGGTCGAATAATATCCGCCAACCATTTGGCCATTCTTGGCTCGATATATTGCGGCGCCGTACCACCGCTTAAACGTCTTGCCTTTGAGTAAACTGGTTGCCTTGCCGATAAGCTGCTCATCTTTGGTGTAGCGTCTGGCCCCAAGTTCGATGCGGGGATAGTTGCTGACACCAAGCGCTGCGGGCGTACCGTCAAAATCGACGGTGACCGAATCGGGTTTGACGATATCGGTGAGGACCTCGATGGGATAGCTTACGGTCTCAACCGCCGCCTGCGTCGCAGAGGCGGGGAGAAATGCGAGATAGATAATTCCTACGCCGACTGCGGTAATCGCAAACGCTAAGACGAGCAGGCCGATATAGGTGGAGCGTTTCACGGCGGGTACCTCGCAAATAGTATGCATTCATTAAGATAAGTGATACCAGCTTACGACAATCTTCAAAAGAAAGCGATCGATCGAAATGACGGGGTGAAAAGGCCCTATTGGGCTTCGATTTGACCTCTAATAGAAATATTTGCCCCACTCATTCTGGGCGTGAGGTCAATAATTGAGTCCACGAGTTTTGAGCGATACTCTTCTCACTAAACTCACTATTTTCACTATAAGCACTATAAATATGATAGGGGGACGACGAGAACAATGTGACGTGCGATAGCTAAGCCGTTTAAGCCGGACTCTGACCTTGAATCTCTGCCTCTATCTGTGCGAACGGGCTATTGTCGGTTCTCGATTCCATCGCTGCGTTTTCGTTGGGTCTTGAGGGACGCTAATAAATGGACTTGCTTGATGCCACCTCTGTTAATGGGGCGGCTTCTTTTTGTCGAAAACCACCACATTGGGAACAGGCACCTTTGTGGTGGTTCTCGGTTTGTCTCGACTTGTAACATCTTGGCCGCTAAAAGTGGGCTTGGTGTTACAGATTTAGATTTTCGATTCGGATATCTTCTGTTTGTCTCAATCTGTAACAGGTAGAGCTCTATTTGCCGAGTAGATGTTACAGATTGAGACGAACGGGTGCCGCTGGTCATTTCATCTCAATCTGTAACATCTAGAGCCATAAACAGCCGCTAGATGTTACAGATTGAGATAGTAAGGGGACAAGGCCGCAGCGGGTGAGCGTGCCTGCATCCTATCTCTCAATCACTCAGAAAATCTTATATATAGAGACTTAGATTTGTGTATAAGATCGTACAAAGCTGGCAACAATACTTCTCGAACAACGTGAAGCCGCCCCGTAGGGCGGCCGCCCCAAGAGAGGTGATTCCATGAGAATCGATAAGCTAGCAATGACGTCGCGCGAGGCGCTGCAGACCGCCATGAGCACGGCTGCCGATGCGCAGGCCGGCGCGGTAGAGCCGATTCACCTGCTGTCCGCCCTGCTCGGTGCCGGCGAGCGCAATATCTCCGTGATCATCGAGCGCATCGGTGCCGACCCGGCTCAGCTTGCACGTTCCACACAGGATGCCATCGACCACGCGCCCAAGGTTTCGGGCGAGGGTCAGCAGATGGGCCTGTCCAATGAGCTCGTCCGTGTTATCGAGAAGGCCGAGAAGAAGGCCACCAAGATGGGCGACAGCTTTGTGGTGACCGAGCATCTGCTGATGGCACTTGCCGAGGACAAGGGCGAGGCGGGCCGCGTGCTGCGCGATGCCGGCGTTACCAAGGAGCGCATCGAGCAGGTCTATGAGGAGCTGCGTGGCGATGACCGCGTGACGTCTGCCGAGGACAAGACCCAGTTTGAGGCGCTGGAGCAGTACGGCCGCAACATCTGTGACCTGGCCCGCGCCGGCAAGCTCGATCCGGTCATCGGCCGTACCGACGAGATCCGCCGTACCATCCAGGTCCTGTCCCGCCGCACCAAGAACAACCCCGTGCTCATCGGTGAGCCGGGCGTCGGCAAGACGGCCATCGTCGAGGGCATCGCCCAGCGTATCGTGGCCGGCGACGTGCCGAGTACGCTGCGCGACCGCGACCTCGTCGAGCTTGACATGAGCGCGCTGGTCGCCGGCGCCAAGTACCGCGGTGAGTTCGAGGACCGCTTAAAGGCCGTGCTCAAGGAGGTGCAGAAGTCCGAAGGTAAGGTCATCCTGTTCATCGATGAGCTCCACACCATCGTGGGCGCGGGTGCCACCGAGGGCTCCATGGACGCCGGCAACATCCTCAAGCCGGCGCTCGCCCGTGGCGACCTGCACGCGATCGGCGCGACCACGCTCGACGAATACCGCAAGTACATCGAGAAGGACGCGGCGCTCGCCCGTCGTTTCCAGACCGTTATGGTGAGCGAGCCTACCGTCGAGGACACCATTTCGATCCTGCGTGGTCTGAAGGAGAAGTACGAGATCTTCCACGGTGTGCATATCACCGATAGCGCGCTCGTGGCAGCTGCCGACCTCTCCGATCGCTACATCGCCGACCGCTTCCTGCCCGACAAGGCCATCGATTTGGTCGATGAGGCGGCAAGCCGCCTGCGCATGGAACTCGACAGCATGCCGGTCGAGATCGACGCCACCACGCGTCAGCTCACTCAGCTGCAGATCGAGGAACAGGCGCTCATGAAAGAGACCGATGACGCCTCCAAGGAGCGTCTGGAGGCCCTGCGCCAGGAGATTGCCGAGGTCCAGGAAAAACTCAACGTGCAAAAGGCCGGCTGGCTCAACCAGAAGAACGCCATTGACCACGTGCAGGAGCTTAAGAGCCAGCTTGACGAGGCCAAGAGCGAGGAGGAGCGTGCGACGCGCAACGGCGATTTGGGTCGTGCGTCCGAGCTGCGCTACTCCGTGATTCCGGGCCTGCAGCAGCAGATTCAGGATTCCGAGGCCGCGCTCGAGACGCAAAAGCAGCAGGACGGCGAGGGCCTCAACGAGCAGGTGACCTCCGATGAGATCGCCGAGGTCGTGAGCGCCTGGACCGGCGTGCCCGTGTCCAAGATGATGCAGGGCGAGCTCGACAAGCTCAAGGGCCTGGAGGGCGAGCTGCATAAGCGCGTCATCGGCCAGGACGAGGCGGTCTCCGCCGTCGCCGCAGCCGTACGCCGCAGCCGTGCGGGCCTCTCCGATCCGGACAAGCCCATCGGCAGCTTCTTCTTCCTGGGCCCCACTGGCGTGGGCAAGACCGAGCTCGCCAAGGCGCTTGCCGAGTGCCTGTTCGATGACGAGCGCGCGCTCGTGCGTATCGACATGTCCGAGTACATGGAGAAGTTCAGCGTCCAGCGTCTGATCGGTGCGCCCCCGGGATACGTGGGCTACGACGAGGGCGGCCAGCTCACCGAGGCCGTGCGCCGTCGTCCGTATTCCGTGATCTTGCTCGACGAGATGGAGAAGGCTCATCCAGATGTCTTCAACGTGCTGCTGCAGGTGCTTGACGACGGCCGTCTGACCGACGGTCAGGGTCGCCAGGTATCCTTCAAGAACACGATCATCATCATGACGTCTAACGTGGGCTCCAAGGCTATCGCCGAGCTTTCCGGCAAGGACGAGGAGGAGATGCGCCATCAGGTCGACGCGGCCATGGCTCAGACCTTCCGCCCCGAGTTCCTCAACCGTATCGACGATATCGTGGTGTTCCATCCGCTCGGAATGGCGCAGATCGAGAAGATCGTCGACATCCAGCTCGCCGACGTCCGCGCGCGTCTGGCCAAGGAGCGCATGACGCTTGCCATCACCCCGGCGGCCAAGCAGATGCTCGCCGTGGGCGGCCTGGACCCGGTCTTTGGCGCCCGTCCGCTCAAGCGTCTGGTTCAGCGCGAGGTCGTGGATGCCATCGCCGCCGCTATCATCGATGGCACGGTGCGTGAGGGCGATCAGGTGACGGTCGATGTCGACAAGGACGGCGGCTTTACCGTCGTGTGCGACAACACGCCGGCGGCCACCTACGAGGTCCCCGACGCCGAGTAGATTTGGTCCATGCCTTAAAATCTGCCTTTTGAGCCGAACGCCAAGGGCGGCGGATCCGATTGGGTCCGCCGCCCTTTTTCGTGCGACAATCGATGGTGTTGAACATGAGCACATGGCAAGGAGCTATGCAGATGAAAGACGAGAACAAGACGAACGTACCGGCGGCTGAGGCGGCGCCCGTCGTACCGGTCGCACCGAAGGCTTCTCCCAAACCCGCGCCCAAGCCCCGCGACCCCTACATCCGCGCCGAGAACGAGGACGATGACGGCTACGATCCCTACAGTGATCGCCGCCCCGAGCGCGAGCCACTGTTCGAAGCCGATCCGTGGCGCTGAGTGCCACCCAAAAGGCCACCAATAAGTTGCGGTGAAATAGGGACTGTTTTGCGGTTTGACCAGCAAAAACAATCCCTATTTCACCGCAACTGCGTTAGGGATGTGGGTGTTGGGCGGCTGTCTTCGGGCCGGCTAGTCCTGGGCTTTGATGCTCGGCAGGAGAATCTGGGCGAGGTAGTCGGTCTCGAGCTTGGTCGCAGCGTCGGCCTTGCCGTCTTTGCCGACCAGTACGTTCTTGATCTGGCTATAGGTGTAGCGGTTGCCGGTCGTGAGCTCGACAAGCTCAATGGCCGTGTCCATGGGGTAGGTTGACACGGGATTCTGTGTCCGCCCGTTGATGGTCTGGGGCACCACGTACGGATAGACGGGGCCGCTGGCGTAGACGGTATAACCGTTGCCTAGATTGGCCGCACCCAAAACCGTATCGCCCTCATCGGGCGTAAAGCTCTCGCCCTCGCGCACCGCGACGAGCGTTACAATCGGCGTATCGCTGTCGCCGGCAAGATAGATGCATAGCGTGCTGCCGTTTTGCCAGGTTGCGACCTTGCCATACCACTCAACCGGAATATCGAGCTGATACAGGTCCGTTGCTTTATGTCGAGCGTCGGCGTCGCGGGCCGCCTGCGCCTTGCGGGAGCTCACGGCATTGACGGCGGCATCACGGCGCGCGGTTGCCGCCTGCTGGAGTACCTTTGCGACTGCGGCAGAGCTCACGCCACCCTCCTCGGCGTACTTGGCGGCGGCATCGATCTGGTCGTCGGTCACCGTGTCGGCCGAGGGCACCTTAAGCTTAAAGGTGGCCTGGGCACTTAAATCCTGTCCATCGCTCTTAACGGTGACCTGCGTCTTGGTGGTCGGGACGGTATAGATGGTGCCGTCGGCCGCGATGGGGGAGGCAGCGATGGAGAGCGTGTAATCGCCGGGCAGCAGTTTAATGCCGCGGCCGTGCTCGTCAACATAGAGCGTTTCGCTCACGGAGGAGCCATCAGCGTCCTGACCGCTCACCTGCACGGGGATCTTTGAGCCGGTGGAGCAGTCGAGCCCCGCGGCATGTACGCCAATTTGCACCGACATCATCGTGTGGGCATTGGCGGCGGCGATGGCAGCCTGCTCTTGCTGGTATCCGTTCCAAGCCGCATAGCCCGCGCCGCCGGCGACGAGCACGACGGCAACAACGCCTGCTACTATCAGATTGCGGCGCCTGGGCGACATCTTGCGATGGCGAACCTCGGCTTCGTGTGCCGAGGGAACGGACGGCAGGGGAATATCGCCCATGGCGACGGTCTCATCGGCGGCCGGCGCAGAACCCAGGCCGGGGAGCTCACGGGTGAGCGAGTCGTCGGCGGGCAAGTTGCCAAGCAGCGTGGTTTCTTCGCTGAGGTCTGGACTTGACTGGTCATCTGCCTCGGATTTTGGCTGAATCGTTGCGTCCGCGTCGTCGATGGGCGCATTATCCGTCCCCTCAGCATCATCGTCGGGGTCGGTGCCATCTGAGCCGGTATCGTTATCGCCGGCGCCGTCAGCCTCGGCATCTTTGCTTGCGCTCTGTTCCGTGCCTACCAAGGCTAAGGCGTCTTCGCGTGTCTCATCCTGCATATCGACAAACGTCTCGTCAAACGCAACCTCGTCAAGCGAAATCCGGTCTAGGCTCTCCAGGGCCTCGGCGCATGCTTCTGCATCTTGGACCGCATCCTCTTGGCCCGTCGTCTTATCTTTCATATTTCCCCCAAGCTCAATATCGGGACAACAATGTACCCAAAAACGGGACCCCATAGAGCCGCCGCATGATTTGAAATCCGATTTTATATGTGCGTATGTTTTGAATAGATAAATAGAGGCGCAACGACAAAAGCCCCCGGAAAGCGAGCAAAACGCTTTCCGGGGGCTCTGCGAGACATTGGATTGAAAGTCTGGCGGACGGGCCTATGCCCAGGCGCTAACAGCGACCAACATGTTACTCGGCGTGCGCGTAATCCACCTTGGCGCGGCGAGCGGTAGCCTTCTCCCAATCGCTGGTGCCCTCGAAGACATCCTGCTTGTAGGGGTTGCGGCCGAGCTTCTTGGCACGGTAGGCGATGTAGATGATTGCGGCGACGTTGGCGATCAGCGCGACGATGGAGACCGCGGTGGCAGCGGCGGGGTCGAGCGTGGAGTGGGTCACAAAGATGGACTCCTCCTGGAAGTACGGGAACACCTGGGCAAACATGCACCAAATGGCCAGCGTAAAGGCGCGGTTCTGGATCCAGCCGCCCTTGTTCCAGATAAAGGCGGCGACGGTGGGCGCCAGCAGCAGCGCAAAGCCGCAGAACCAGGAGTGGGTGGGCAGGCAGTTGTAGGTGTAGCAGAAGTTCCAGATATCGTAGGCGATGATGTAGACCCAGGTCATGTCGGGCCACAGCATGTCGGTCTGATCCTCGGAGGCGTAGACGCTCCACCAACCGGTCATGCAGAAGATGTTGATGATACCGGCGATGCCGTTGAACACGTTGTTCCAGCCGGCCAGCTGCGTGGCGCCCTCGGAGGTGACCCAGGTGGACTCGCCCAGGACAAAGAAGTGATAGGCGCTCTCGAAGTCGGACACGACGGCGATCATGATGTTGATGGCGACGATCACAAACGGCCACGCGCGGAACCAATGCGCCTTGCCGATTTTGCCCCACTGGTACTTAATGGCGATGAAGCCCCAGCAACCGGCCAGCGCCGCGTATACCTTGGCGTAGTGGAACCAGCTGTTCTGGTACACATGGGTGGGGTTGGTGAGCGCCCACTCGGCGCCCTGCGAGACGCCGATGGCGATGGCGACGCAGTAGATGGTCATGGCCAGCGGAGCCACGCCAAAGATGATTGCCGCGCCCAGCTTGGTGCGGCGGCCGACCTCGTTGAGCACGATGAGGCCAATAAAGACCATGGCCCAGCCGGCCCAGTGGATAAGGGTATCGCTACCCCAAACATCGAACAGCATGCTGCTCTCCTTTCACACGCCCGCGGCCCCTCTTCTGATCGCGGGCAGTTTGGCCAAATGTCGTCAGTTCTGGGGCTTGCGCTCCGGATACTTGGCGGTATAGCCCTCGATGTGGAGTGTCGAGGCGATGATTTCCTTGACCGTCTCGTCGGGCACATCGGGGTGCGTGCGGATATACATCAACAACCCCATGATGAGGGTGTAGAACGTCTCGTAGACATGGTCGATGCGTAGCTCATGATGGGCGACAAAGTCCACCACGGTGGTGTCGCAGATATACTGCGCCACGCGCTGAACCACGTTGTGCAAAAAGCCGCCGTAGAGCGCGCCGCTGCTTGAGGTGAGCGTACTCGGCAGCTCGTGGCCGCTGGCGACTAGACGCTTAAAGAGCGGGGCGACGGTGTCGAGCGCGCCCTCAATATCACCGACGATGCGGTTGGCATTCCACTGCTCGAGCTCGGAGATAAAACCGTCGATTGCCTCGTCCATAACAGCGGTGACGGCGGCGTCCATGTCGGCAAAGTAGTGGTAGAACAGCGAGCGCGTGCAGCCGGCTCGCTTGGTCACGGCCGAGACAGATAGATGCGACACGCCCAGCTCGGAGCTCACGGCGCGCACGGCGGCGAGGATCTCGCGACGGCGTTCGTCACCCGTCAAGCGCTTTGCCGCGCTATCGGATGCGGGGACGGCATCGACCACAGAGGTATCTGCTGTGTTGTTGCCCATGCGTTTGCCGCCTTTCATCCTCTTTTGCCTAACCGTTCGCCTAACAGTCTTGAATAATGTTGACGGTTCGTCAATACTATTTTTGACACAATGTCAACTAATGGCGGGTGAACGGCATGGGGGCATGCCCGGCCTGCAAAAAAGAGGGGCGCCGCGGTCTCGCCGGGCCGTGGCAAGAGAAGGGACAACCATGATTCTCAACGGACCGGGGATTAGCTACACCGAGCCCGATATCGGTTCGGAGTTCGTGCCGCCGCTGCCGGAGCATCCGCGCGAGGCAATCATCAAGCTGTGCGAGCACTGCACCAACCGTCTGCTGCATCGCGACGAGCTGCTGGGCTACGAGTACTGGTCGTTTGCCGAGGCCGCAACCGACGAGCAGGCCGAAGTGCTCTGCAAGATGAAGATGCGTCGTCCCTATACGCTGCCCGAGATGGTCAAGCTCACCGGCATGCCCGAGGCCGATATCGAGAAGATGCTCGACGACATGAGCTACACGGGCCTGCTCGAGTACAACTGGGAAAACCCTGAGCGCGCCAAGCAGTGGGTGCTGCCCATGCTGGTGCCGGGTTCTGCCGAGTTCCTCAACATGCGCGTGAGCCAGCTCGAGGAGCACCCGGTCTATGCCAAGTTCTTTGAGCAGGCGTCCAAGGGACCGCTGTCCAAGGCCACGCCGATGGTGCCGCCCGGAGGCGCCGGCATCGGCATGCATGTCATTCCGGTCGAGAAGGCTATCGATGCCGCGAGCACGTCGGTGCCGATCGAGCATATCGAGCATTGGCTCGACAAATACGATGGTAAATATGCCGCCAGCACCTGCAGCTGCCGCGCGAGCCGTCGCGTGATGGGTGAGGGCTGCGCCGACGACCCGGCAGATTGGTGCATCGCCGTGGGCGATATGGCCGACTACGTGGTCGAGACCGATCGTGGCCATTACGTGACCCGCGACGAGGTTTACGACATCCTGCGCCAGGCCGAGGACAACGGCTTTGTGCACCAGATCACCAATATCGATGGCGAGAACAAGATCTTCGCCATCTGCAACTGCAACGTCAACGTGTGCTATGCCCTGCGCACCTCGCAGCTGTTCAACACGCCCAACCTGTCGCGCTCGGCCTATGTCGCCAAGGTCGAGCAGGACAAGTGCGTTGCCTGCGGTCGCTGCGTTGAGGTGTGCCCGGCCGGCGCCGCCAAGCTGGGCCAAAAGCTCTGCAGCAAAAAAGCCGGCGGACAGGTGCCCGAGTATCCGCGCCAGGAGCTGCCCGACGCCACCAAGTGGGACCACACCAAGTGGTCGCCCAACTACCGTAACGACAACCGCATCGAGACACACGAGTCCGGCACCGCGCCCTGCAAGACGGCTTGTCCCGCTCACGTTGCCGTTCAGGGCTACTTAAAGCTTGCGGCGCAGGGCCGCTATGACGAGGCACTGGCGCTCATCAAGCGCGAGAACCCGCTGCCCGCTATTTGCGGCCGTGTGTGCAATCGCCGCTGCGAGGACGCCTGCACCCGCGGTCGCGTGGACGAGGCCGTGGCTATCGACGACGTCAAGAAGTTTATCGCCCAGCGCGATCTGGACGCCGCGACCCGCTACGTCCCGCCCGTGGTGACGCCGACGCGCGCTGGCGGCTTCGACCAGAAGATCGCCATCATCGGTGCCGGTCCGGCCGGTCTGTCCTGTGCTTTCTACCTGGCCGAGAAGGGCTACAGGCCCGTCGTGTTCGAGAAAAACGAGCGCCCGGGAGGCATGCTCACCTACGGTATTCCCAGCTTTAAGCTGCAGAAGGATGTTATCGAGGCCGAGGTCGAGGTCATTCGCCTGGTGGGCGCCGAGTTCCGCTATGGCGTGGAAGTCGGTCGCGACGTGACGCTCGACGAGCTGCGCGCGCAGGGCTTTAAGGCCTTCTATGTTGCCATCGGCTGCCAGGGTGGCCGCCTCGCCGGTATTCCGGGCGAGGATGCCGAGGACGTGACCGTGGCCGTCGACTTTTTGCGCGAGGTCAACAGCGGCAAGATCGACGCGCTGCCCGGCCGCACCATCGTGGTGGGCGGCGGCAACGTGGCCATCGACGTTGCCCGCAACGCCTGCCGTCTGGGTTCCGAGCATGTTGAGATGTTCTGCCTGGAGAGCGAGGCCCAGATGCCCGCCAGCGAGGAGGAGCGTCGTGAGGCCATTGAGGACGGCGCGCACATCAGCTGCGGTTGGGGCCCCAAGGAGGTCCATCTGGACGAGGCCGGCCGTGTGTGCGGCATCACCTTCAAGCGCTGCACACGCGTCTACGATGACGAGGGCCGTTTTGCGCCCGAGTACGACGAGAACGACCTGCGCCGCGTCGATGCCGACCGCGTGGTCATGTCCATCGGCCAGTCCATCGTGTGGGGCGACCTGCTGGCTGGCTCCAAGGTGGAGCTTGGCCGTGGCCAGGGTGCCCTTGCCGATCCCCAGACCTACCAGACCGCCGAGCCCGACATCTTTGTGGGAGGCGACGTCTACACCGGTCCCAGCTTTGCCATCGATGCCATCGCCGCCGGCCACGAGGCCGCGGTGTCCATCCATCGCTTTGTGCAGCCGGGTTCCACGCTCACCATCGGCCGCAACCAGCGCCGCTACACCGCGCTCGACCGCGACGACGTTGTGCTCGAGGGCTACGACAACGCGAGTCGCGAGGTCGCCCACGTTGACCGCGAGCGCGAGAAGGCTGCGCCGTTTAGCGAGTATGTCGAGACCTTTACCGAGGAACAGGTGCGCACCGAGACCGCCCGCTGCCTGGGCTGCGGCGCCTCGATCGTCGACCCCAACAAGTGCATCGGCTGCGGCCTGTGCACCACCAAGTGCGCGTTCGACGCCATCCATCTGGATCGCGACCGCCCCGAGTGCTCAACGATGGTCAAATACGAGCAAAAGCTCCCCAGCCTCGGCAAGTACGCGCTCAAGCGTGCAATTAAGATTAAGTTCGGTCGTAAATAGGTAACCATGGCGGGTAAGGGGACGGCGCAGACTAGATTTCGCCGTCCCCTTGCTTTGAGTTTGCATCGAATCAACCTCTGCAGAAAGGGTTTCGACTTGCATGAATTAGGGATTGTGTATCACATCATTCGCGATGTCGAGAACGTGGCGCGCGCTCATGGCGTGCGTCGCGTCTCGAGCGTGACGTTGCTGCTGGGCGAGGTCTCGGGCGTCGTTCCCGACTTGCTGCTCGACGCTTGGCGCTGGGCGGCAGATAAAAAGTCCATCACCGAGGGTGCGGAGCTTATCGTGGAGCCCGTCGAGGCCGTGACGCATTGCGAGGCGTGCGGCTGCGACTATGCGACAGTCGAGCACGGCAAAACCTGCCCCCATTGCGGCAGCGGCGAGACATACCTGCTGCAGGGCCAGGAGGTCATGATCAAGCAGATTGAGATCCCCGACGAGGACCCGGCAGACGCCGCTCCTGACGGCCTCTCCGACGCCCCCGATGCCGTCGACGCCGCCAACCCTCTTCACATCGTCTAGAATCCCCTATAAGTTGCGGTGAAATAGTTCCTAAATCCAGCCTTCTGGCTCTTAAACAAGAACTATTCCACCGCAACTATTTTGAGTGGTTTCGTAGACCATAAGTCATGAAAATAGTCAAGCCATGTCCGTTTAAACAAAATAGCAGTAGTACAAGTACATTCGCACTTGCTTAAAATCGTTATTAATGAACAGCCTGCTTGTATCTGTAAAGTACATGGCTTGATGAGCGACGCTTTGGCGGGTAATGAGTCGAAAAGCAGCAACGTAATCAATTTGTAACAAACTTAGACGTTTAAACAAATAATGCAACCTTTTACGAATTTAGCTATAATTCCACAAACCAAACAGGTATACTCCTTTCATGTCGTGTAGGAATTACGTAGACAAAAAGGAGGTTATGTGATGGTAAGTATTGTTCTTGCTAGCCACGGGGACTTGGCAGCTGGAATCAAGCAGACGGGCTCGATGGTCTTTGGCGATCAGCCGTCTGTTGCCGTGGTCTCGCTCGAGCCGAGCATGGGCCCCGACGACTTCCGTGCCAAGGTCGAGGAAGCAATCGCTTCCTTCGAGGACCAGGAGCAGGTGCTCTTCCTCGTTGATCTGTGGGGCGGCACGCCGTTCAACCAGATCAGCGGGCTCATCGAGGGCCACGATTCCTGGGCTATCGTCACCGGTGTCAACCTGCCTATGCTCATCGAGGCATATTCGCAGCGCTTTGACGCAAAGAACACTGCACATGCGATCGCAAAACATCTCGTGACTGAGGCTAAGGCTGGCGTGCGCGTCAAGCCCGAGTCTCTGGAGCCCGAGGAGAAGAAGCCGGCTGCGGCCGCCGCTGCTCCTGCAGGCGCCATCCCTCCGGGAACGGTCATCGGCGACGGACACATCAAGATCGCCCATGTCCGTATCGACACCCGTCTGCTTCATGGTCAGGTGGCCACCACGTGGACCAAGCAGATCAACCCCAACCGCATCATCGTGGTTTCCGACGGCGTCGCTCACGACGAGCTCCGCAAGACCATGATCGAGCAGGCTGCCCCTCCGGGAGTTCATGCCAACGTCGTGCCCATCAAGAAGATGGCCGAGGTCGTCAAGGACACGCGCTTTGGTGACACCAAGGCCATGCTGCTCTTTGAGAACCCGCAGGATCTGCTCAAGGCCATCGAGGCCGGCGTCGACATCAAGGAAGTCAACATCGGTTCCATGGCTCACTCCAAGGGCAAGGTCGTCGTCACCAACGCCGTCGCTATGGGCGATGACGACGTCAAGACTCTCGAGGCCCTCAAGGCCAAGGGTGTCAAGTTCGAGGTCCGCAAGGTTCCTTCGGATTCCTCCGAGGATCTCGACGCCATGTTGAAGAAAGCTAAGGCCGAACTGGCCGCTCAAGCATAGTAAAGGAGGGTCCGATACATGTCTGCAATCACTATTCTGCTTGTTGCGATTGTCGCGTTGCTTGCCGGTATGGAAGGCATTCTGGATGAGTTCCAGTTCCATCAGCCGCTCGTGGCATGCACGCTTATCGGTCTCGTAACCGGTCACCTTCAGGAGGGCATCCTCCTGGGCGGTTCGCTCCAGATGATGGCCCTTGGCTGGGCTAACGTCGGCGCCGCCGTCGCGCCTGATGCCGCTCTGGCTTCGGTCGCTTCTTCGATCATCATGGTGCTCGCCCTCAACGGCGGCGCCACCGATTCGGCCAAGGCCGTTACCGCCGCCATCGCCGTCGCCGTCCCGCTGTCGGTCGCTGGCCTGTTCCTGACCATGATCTGCCGTACCCTGGCCACCGCTATCGCTCACGCCATGGACGGTTGCGCCGAGAAGGGCGACTTCTCCGGCATCGAGCGCTGGCAGTACGCTGCCATCCTCATGCAGGGCCTTCGTATCGCCATCCCGGCAGTACTTCTGTGCATCATCCCGGCCGAGGCTGTTACCAACGCGCTTAACGCTATGCCCGACTGGCTGTCCGGCGGCATGGCTGTCGGCGGCGGCATGGTCGCTTCCGTCGGTTACGCCATGGTCATCAACATGATGGCCACCAAGGAGACCTGGCCGTTCTTCATCCTCGGCTTTGTCCTTGCTGCCATCCCTCAGCTCACGCTGATCGCCCTTGGCCTCATCGGCATCTCCCTTGCCCTCATCTACCTTGGCCTCAAGGATCTGGCCAAGCAGGGTGGCGGCATGGGCGGTGGCTCCGGTGACCCGCTCGGCGACATTCTGAACGATTACGAGTAGGAGGGGAGTGATACATATGGCAGAGAACAAGATTCAGCTCACCAAGGCTGACCGCAAGAAGGTTTGCTTCCGTCATCAGTTCCTTCAGGGCTCGTGGAACTACGAGCGTATGCAGAACGGCGGCTGGTGCTTCGCAATGATCCCTGCGATCAAGAAGCTCTACACCAACAAGGATGACCAGATTGCCGCTCTTAAGCGCCACCTGGAGTTCTATAACACCCATCCCTATGTTTCCGCCCCCGTCATTGGCGTCACCCTCGCTCTCGAGGAGGAGCGCGCCAACGGTGCTCCGATCGACGACGTCGCCATTCAGGGCGTCAAGGTCGGTATGATGGGCCCGCTCGCCGGCGTCGGCGACCCCGCCTTCTGGTTCACCCTTCGCCCGATTCTGGGCGCTCTGGGCGCTTCCCTGGCCCTGTCCGGCAGCATCGCCGGTCCGCTGCTGTTCTTCTTCGCGTGGAACATCATCCGTTACGCCTTCCTGTGGTACACGCAGGAGTTTGGCTACAAGGTCGGCTCCTCCATCGCCAAGGACCTCTCCGGCGGTCTGATGGGCAAGGTCACCGAGGGTGCTTCCATCCTGGGTATGTTCATCATCGGCGCCCTGGTCGAGCGCTGGGTGTCCATCTCCTTCACCCCGGTCGTCTCCAAGGTCACGCAGTCTGCTGGCGCCTTTATCGACTGGGCTAACCTGCCCTCCGGTTCTGAGGGTGTCAAGGAAGCACTGACGATGTACAACTCCATCGGTGCTAACGCCCTTGATCAGGTGAAGGTCACCACGCTTCAGGCCAACCTCGATCAGCTCATCCCCGGCCTTGCCGCCGTGTGCCTGACCCTGCTGGTCTGCAAGCTCCTCAAGAAGAAGGTCAGCCCGATCGTCATCATCCTGGCTCTCTTCGCCATTGGCATCATCGGTCGCGTCTGCGGCTTCATGTAAGCACGTTTCGGCTTAAGACCGAGAGTAGCTAGACAAGGGCTTTTGAGCCATTGAAACGGACCGCACCCGGTGGGTACACTGGATGCGGTCCGATTGTTTTATTTGGAGGGCGAGGCGCGCATGGCGCAATCTCAGAACAGCACGGTCGATTTGGCAACGCCGGCAACCTGCCTGATGGGGCTTACCAGCCACGGTAACGTGATGGTGGGAAACAAGGCGTTTGAGTACTATAACGAGCGCAATCCCGAGGATTATATCCAAATCCCGTGGGATGAGGTCGACTACATCGCCGCCGAGGTTTTGCGCGGCACCAAGAAGATTACGCGTTTTGCCATCTTCACCAAGGACAACGGTCACTTTACGTTTTCGACGCGCGACGACAAAGAGACGCTTCGTGCGGTCCGCAAGTATGTCGACGAGGATAAGCTCGTGCGTTCGCCTGACTTTATCGATGTGACCGCCAAGGGCGCCAAGAGCATCCCCTCCGTCATCAAAGGCCTCTTCCACAAAGGCAACTAGTCGCCTGCGACGTTCTTAAACGTCTAGTCATTAAAGAACGTCGCAAGCGACTACCTCGAAGAGTGGCTATGCGCTGCATGGTGGTGGCGCAAATCTGCTACACTAGTACAACATGCCTCCGTAGCTCAGGGGATAGAGCACCGCTCTCCTAAAGCGGGTGTCGACGGTTCGAATCCGCCCGGGGGCACCAGAGGAATATCGAGCCCGGTACCGCTACGGTGCCGGGCTCTTCTGGTCTAAGGGCAGGATTCGAGCCGTCGACACCCGCGTCACCAATTTCCCCGCGGGGGGAGTTTTCGAATCCGCCCGGGGGCACCAGAGGAATATCGAGCCCGGTACCGTTACGGTGCCGGGCTCTTTTGGTTTAAGGCATGCCGTAGTATTCGCTGCTTCAGATAAAGAAAGCGCCCGCTTGCTGGGGGAGCAAGCGGGCGCCTGTGAGCGAATATGTTTGCGGCGAAAGCCGCGATGAGCGGTGGGGTGGCGACTAGTTGGTCGTACCGGAATCGTCGCCCGTGCTCGTGCCCGAGCCCGAGCCCGAACCAGAAAGTGCGACCGTCAGCGTAATCGTGCTGTCGGTGGACTGCTTGCCAGTGGGGGAGACGCCCGTAACGGTGGCATCCTCGTTACCGCTTACGGGATTGCCGTTCTGGTCACAGAAGCCAATGTTATAGAAACCGGCGTTGTTGAGCGCGGTAACGGCGGCGGAAATGCTCTTGCCGTACAGGTTGCCCGGGACGGTGGCCTTGCCGGACTTCTTGGCAATGACGACGGTAATCGTGGCGCCGGGCTTCTGCTTGCCGCTGGGGTTCCAGCTGATCACGGTGCCCTCGGTAACCGAGTCGTTCTCCTGGTAGCTCACGTCGACGCCAAAGCCTGCCATATCGAGGGCGTTGCGCGCCTGGGCCTCGGTCATGTCGGTCAGGTCGGGGACGGACGTGGTATCCGGGCCGCTCGAGACCTTGTACGAGATGGTCGTGCCCTTCGCGACTTCCTTACCGGCTTCGGTGCCCTGCTCAAAGACCTGGCCCTCATCAGCCTCGTTGGCCTCCTCGGAGGCGTTGCCCTTCAGGCCAACGCTTGCCAGTGCGGCTTCTGCTTGGTCCTTGGTCAGGCCGACAAGTTTGGGAACCTCAACCTTTTCGGAGGGCTTGGGGCCCTTGGAGATTACCAGGTTCACCTTGGTGCCCTTGGCCTTCTTGGTGTTGCCGTTGGGCGTCTGCTCGGCGACCTTGCCCTCGTCGACATCGTCGTTGTAGCTTTGGTCGATGGTGCCGACCTCGAGGCCGGCTTCCTTGATCAGCTCGACGGCAGTCTGCTGGTCCTTGCCCAGCACATCGGGCACGGTGACCTGCTCGCCGCCAAAGAGTCCTGTGGCAAAGGCCACCACGATGCCGATGACGGCAACGGCTGCCACCACGGCGGCGATGATCTTGTTCTTGTTGGATTTGGGCTCTTCGATCTCGTAGGAGCCGGTGGAGCCCGAAACCGAGCTACGGGCGGTATTCTGGCCGCTTACGCCCGAGACGGGACGCACCATGGCGCGCGTCTGATCGGAAAGCTCGCGAGTCTTGGTGGCGCCCAACTCACCGGGGGCACCGATGATGCGCGTGGGCTCCGAGACGTTGACGGCACGGCCCGACAGGTAGCTGTTGAGCACCTGACGCAGCTCGTCGGCGGTCTGGAAGCGGTTTGCGGGGTCCTTCTCCATGCACTTGAGGATGATGCGCTCAAGGTCGGCGTCGACACCGGAGTTGATCTGGCTCGGCGGAATAGGCAGCTCGTTGACCTGCTTGAGTGCGACCGAGATAGCGTCGTCACCGTCAAAGGGAACGCGACCGGTGGCGCACTCGTACATCACGACGCCCAGCGAGTAGATATCCGAGGTGGGGCCGAGGTCCTGACCGCGGGTCTGCTCGGGGCTGACGTAGTGGGCGGTTCCCAGCACGTTGTTGTCTTGCGTGAGGTGGCTGTTCTTGGCGCGCGCAATGCCAAAGTCCATCACCTTGATGTTGCCGTCGGGCAGCACCATGATGTTCTGCGGCTTAATGTCGCGGTGGATGATTTCGTGCTTGTGGGCGACCGAAAGCGCGGAGCTGATCTGCGAGCCGATCTGGGCGACCTTCTTGGGGTCGAGGGCGCCGTGGCTCTTGATGCCGCTCTTAAGGTCGGTGCCGCGCAGGTACTCCATGACGATGTAATAGGTGTCGCCGTCCTTGCCCCAATCGTAGACGCCCACGATATAGGGTGAGGAGAGACCGGCTGCTGCCTGGGCCTCCTGCTTAAAGCGTGCGGCGAAGGTTGCGTCGCCAGCATACTGCGGCAGCATGATCTTGACGGCTACCGTGCGGTCGAGGACCTGGTCCTGTGCACGGTAGACGGTCGCCATGCCGCCTGTTCCCACCTTATCCTTGAGGAGGTATCTTCCCCCGAGGACCCTCTGTTCCATTCCTGCTCCTAACATAACTATTCGCTCAACGATGTGTGTAGTACCTACGATGTGGCCGCTGGGGCCGTGTGACGCGTTGCCGCTAACCCTTAGGCCGCGGCGCGCCTCGGGTGTCCGATTCGATCATGGGCATCACGCTCCCTGTGCGGCAAGCGCCGCGGTCAGGACGATACCGGCGATCTTGGCGGCCTCGACGTCATGCTTGTCGAAATCCTCCAAGGCCACCGAGATGGCGACCGTGGGTGAATCGTAAGGTGCAAAGCCAACGAACATCGAGTTGACGTTGGTGCCGCCGGTCTCGGCCGAGCCGGTCTTGCCGGCGACCTTGACGCCGGGGATTTGGGCATCGGTGCCGGTGCCGGACTGGACGACGGCAAGCATGGCCTGCTTGACCTGGTCGGCCGTGGCGGAGCTGACGGCCTGACCAAGCGAGCGGGACTGCGTGGTCTTGACCACGGTTCCGTCCGGGGCGAGTACCTGGGCTACAGAGTACGGGTCCATGACCACGCCGCTGTTAGCGATGGCGGCGGCAATCACGGCGTTTTGCATGACGGTGGTCTGCGGGCCGGGCGTGTGGTCCATGCCGACAGGCTGGCCGGCGCCGGCCCAGGCGGTCTCCCACTCGGTCATGAGCGACGGGTCGGCCATGATGGAGGTCGCGGAGGTCAGGTCCTGGCCGAGCTTTTGGCCGTAGCCAAAGGCGTTGGCAAACTGCACGAGCGTGTTTGCACCAACTTCGTTTGCCACCTGGCCAAAGACGACGTTGGAGGACACGGCAAAGGCCTGCTGCAGGCTGATGGTGCCGTAGCTCTCGTTGGCAGAGTTGGTGACCGGTGCGTTGCCGATGTCCATGGAGCCGGGCGCCTGGTAGGTGCTGGTAAGGCTGGCGGTACCGGTCTCGAGTGCCGCGGAAAGTGTAACGACCTTAAACGTTGAGCCCGGCGTGTACAGCGCGTCCATGGCGCGATTGTACATGGAGCCGTCCTCGCCGCCGCCCGTCTGCAGCAGGGCATCGATGTTGGTGTTGTCGTAGGTGGGCGAGCTGGCACATGCGAGCACCGCGCCGGTACGCGGGTCGATGACCACTACAGCGCCCTTAAAGCCCTTGAGCGCCTGCTCGGCAGCCGTCTGGATACGCGAGTCGATGGTGAGCTTGGCGGTGTTGCCCGGCTGGGTCTGGCCCGCGAGCGACGCGATGGCGTTGTTCCAGCTGGAGTAGTCCTTAGAACCGGTGAGCGTGTCGTTCATGACGCTCTCGATGGCGGTGGTGCCATACTGCTGGCTCACGTAGCCAACCACGTGCGCTGCCAGGTTGCCGTTGGGGTAGGAGCGTACGTAGGTGCCGTCCTCCTGCTGCAGCGACTCGGCCAGCGTCACGCCGTCGGACGTGATGATGGAGCCGCGCTGGATGTACTTGGAGCGGGCGATGGTGTGGTTGTTGGTCGGCATGTCCTGATAGTCCTTGGCCTTAATGACCTGGACATAGGTGAGGTTGCCGATAAGGATGACGAACAGCGCCGTAAAGGCGAGCACCGCGCGGGTTAGACGGTTGGCAAGAGCAACGCGGCCGAGCACACCGGATTCAGGCGTGTCGAGCAGGCGACGGCGTATGCGCGAGCCGACGGAATGGCTGCCGCTGCCGTAGGAAGACGAGGTGGCAAAGCGCGTGCCCGTCGGGGCGGCGGCAGATGCGACCTGATCATCGGTGATGGCGGCCATGGTGCCGGTGCCGGTAAGCTCGGCCTCGCGTCCGGTCGCCTCGTCACCGGCGCGCAGCAGGAGCGCGACGATGATAAAGCTCGCCAGCAGAGAGGAGCCGCCCTGGCTCATAAAGGGCAGGGTGACGCCGGTCAGCGGGATCAGGCGGGTTACGCCGCCAACGATCAAGAAGGCCTGGAAGCTGATGGCGGCCGTAAGGCCTGTGGCACTAAAGGCGGCGAGGTCGGATTTAGCGCGGGCAGCCGTGGTGAGGCCACGCACGGCAAAGAGCATAAACAGGATGAGCACGGCGCCGCCGCCCAAAAGGCCCATCTCCTCGCCGATAGCCGAGAAGATAAAGTCGGACTCGACGACAGGGATGTTGTTGGCCATGCCGTTGCCGATGCCAACACCGACCAGACCGCCATCGGCAAGCGAGAAGAGCGACTGGACGATCTGGTAGCCCTGGCCCTGGGCGTCCTTAAACGGATCGAGCCAAACCTGGAAACGCACCTGAACGTGCGACAGGAACTTGTAGGCGCCCACGGCTCCGACGGCTAAGAGCGCAAGGCCGATAACGACATACGAAAAGCGCCCCGTGGCAACGTAGAGCATCAGCAAGAAGATGGTGTAGAACAGCACGGCCGAACCCAGGTCGCGTTCGAAGACGACGACGAGCAGGCACACACCCCACACGGCAAACAGCGGCAGCAGCAGTCGCAGGCGAGGGATCTTAAAGCCCAGGATCTTGCGGTTGGAGATGGAGAGCAGCTCGCGGTTCTCGGCCAGGTACCCGGCCAGGAACAGCACGATAAAGACCTTGGCGAACTCGCCAGGCTGGATGGTAAAGCCCGCGATGCGAATCCACAGCTTGGAGCCAGAGATCGTGGTGCCGATAAAGATAGGCAGCATCAGCAGAATGATACCGATGATGCCAAAGGTGTACTTGTAGCGCATGACCACGTCGAGGTTCTTAACCAACGCGAGCGTCCCCACCATCAGGGCCACCGAGACAAACAGAATGATGAGCTGTGAGATGGCGAGAGCGGGGGCGAGACGCGTCACGAACGTGATGCCGATGCCCGAAAGTATAAATACGATGGGCAGGATGGCGGGGTCGGCACCGGGCGCCAAGATGCGCACGGCAATGTGGGCCGCGGCAAAGGCGGCAAAGAGGCCGATCGGTACGGCGAGCGTCTCAAAGGAGATGGCAGCGCCCGCGGTGAGGACGTACATCGCATACAGCAGGATGACGGGGAACGCCGAGGCGATGAGCAAGAGCAGCTCGGTGTTGCGGCGACTCATAAGCGGCACTCCCTTTCTAATTCTTATCGGAGGCTTCGGCCTCGGCGGACTGTTCGGCGGTTTTCTCGGAATCTGATTCGGAGGTCGATCCCTGATTGGTGTTGTCGCGAATCGTTTGCGCGTCGATCACCTGGCGGGTCTGCTCCTCGTCGATCTGGTGGCGGTACTTGGATATCGTGTCCTGCGCATCGTCGACACTTGTTTGCGGAATGCCCGCCTTGAGGCGGTTTTGCGTGTCTTCGGGCAGGTCGGACAGCTTGATGCTGGTTTCGCTTTCGAGCCAGTGGAGCTTGAGTCCGAGTGGCTTGCCGGGCAGGCCGCGCCAGACGGCGACATTGCCCTGGTAGGTACCCAGGTAGTACGAGCCGGTGACACCCGTGTAGGCCCAGATGCCAGCTGCCAGCACAAAGACGAGGGCCAGAATGGCGGCGATAGTAATGTTGCGGCGACGCACGCGCTGCGCCTCGCGCATAACGCCATCGTCAACCAGGTCAACGACTACTACGGTCACGTTGTCGTGGCCGCCGGCAGCAAGCGCCGCGTCCACTAGGTTGTCGACGCAGATTTGCGCGGTTGAGGACTGCGTGGCGATGTTCTCGATATCGCTATCGGGAATCATGCTCGAAAGGCCGTCGGAGCACAGGATCAGACGGTCGCCTTCCTCGATATGCAGAGTGAAGTGGTCGGCATACATGGCGGGGTCCGAGCCCAGCGCACGGGTGATGACCGAACGGTTGGGGTGGACGCGAGCCTCGTCTGCCGTAATCTCGCCAGCGTCCACGAGTTCTTCCACATAGGAGTGGTCGCGGGTCACGCGGATGAGCGTGCCCTCGTGGAGCAGGTAGGCGCGCGAGTCGCCCACGTGGGCGATGGCGAGCGTGTCGTTTTCGATATAGGCGCAAGTGGCTGTGCAGCCCATGCCAGGCTTGCCCAGGCCGTTCAGGGCCGCCTCGATTACGGCGGCGTTGGCTGCCTCGACGGCTGCGGCCAGGCGTGCTGCGTCGGCGGACTGTGGGGCCGTCTTGGCAATAGTCTCGACGGCGATGGAAGAGGCTACCTCGCCGGCGGCGTGACCGCCCATGCCGTCGCATACGCAAAAGAGCGGCGACTGCACCAGGTAGGAATCCTCATTGTGCGGGCGCACGCAGCCAACGTCGGAGCGGGCGCCCCACATGAGTTGCGTGGTGGTGCCGGCATCATAGGTCGAGTCGGTCTCGATGCGTTCCTCGGTCAGGGGCTCAAAGCTCATGGTCGAGCCGGGGTCTTTGAGCTTGGCCTCAACGGCGGCAACGTCGATTTCGGCGGTGTCACCGGGAGAGACGGTGTCGGTCTCGGCGTTTGATTCGGAATCGCCGGTGTCCGGGGAGTCGGGCTCCTCGGACACGCGGGCGGTCGACTCGTCATCTTGCGGGCTGACGTCTATAGGCTCGGGCGACGGCGTAGACGCGGGCGCAACCTCGGATGCCGGGGCTATGGGAAACGCCGGCGCGGCGGGCTCGGGTGCCGCAAACACCGCAGCGCTCTCGTTGATTGCCGCGGCGACGGGCTCTGCAAAGTGAGCCGGCGCCGGGGTTGCTTCGGGCGCTGTGGGCTGTTCCGCAGCATGTGCGCCGATGGGCGCCGCTACGGCATCCTCTTCGTCCTCGTTATCGGCGAGATCCGAAATATCATGCGTTACATGCGAAAGAGGCAGGGAGAACACGGTGTCCTCGGGTTCCACGGGTGCGGAGCCCGCCGGAGCGGCGTGGGCCGGCGCAGCTGCGGCGGCAGCCGGTGCCTCGGTCATAGTTGCGGACTTGTTCTCCTCGTCGATCATCGACGGTTCACCTTCATGACCACGTCGCCAATCTGGACTTCGTCGCCCTCACGCAGCGTCGCGGGCTCCACGAGCTGGCGGCCGTTGACGAGCGTGCCGTTAAGCGAGTTGAGGTCCTCGATGATGAGCGCCGGGCCCTGCAGCGAAAAGCGCGCATGCGAGGCCGAGACGAACGGTTCGTTGATGCAGATGTCCGAAGATGGCGAGCGACCGACGATGACGGGGCCGAGCATGTCTACGTGGATGCCGCGGATACCGCGCGGACCCTTGTCCACATCAATCGTCCAGATAGCCGAGTCGCGGCGCTGCCCGCGCACAAGTCCCACGCCGGTCTTCATGACGGCGAACAGGAAGATATAGAGCAGGGCGACCAGGACGATGCGGCCTGCAAAAAGGACGATATCGATGTTCATAAGCGACTATCCCCTAAATTCAAAGGTGCTCAGGCCAAACGTCAGCAGATCGCCGTTGCGCAGCGGGCAGCGCGTAATGCGGCGGTTGTTGACGAGCGTGCCGTTGGTGGAATTGAGGTCCTCGATCGACCAATCCGAGCCCGTAAAGGTGAGCTGGGCGTGGCGGCGCGACACGTTGGGGTCGCGCAGGGCAATGTCGGAAACTGAGCGCTCGCGACCGATGGTTACCTGTGCGGAGGTGATGCTATGGCTCTCGCCGCTCACGACGTCGACGAGCTGGGCGAGCGGGCGCTGCGGGGCGCGAGTGCTCGCCATGTTGGAGGCGATGCCGGCTGCGGCGCCTAGGCCCACGGCGGCACCGGTCGCGGCGGCTCCGCCCATGCCGGCAAGCGCGTCGCGCGAGACGGTCTGCGGCACCGGGATGGGTGCTGCGGCGGGGTCGGGGACGCTAGGCGCGAAGGGGTCTGCCACGGCAAGCGGGTCGGGAGCGGCGGCGCGAGGCGTCGGCTGCTGCTGGGGCATGGCGGCGGGGCGCTGCTGCTGCGGGGCAGCAAACTGCTGCTGGCCGGCGCGCGGGGCGCTGGCGGCACGGCTTGCCGCGGAGTTGTTCTGGCCCAGGCCGTTTTGATAGGCGCGCTCTTCTTCGTACAGGCGGCCGAGCGTGGGGGCATCGACGTTCTCGGCAAAGACCGAGAACTTGCCGGCGCGCAGCTGCGGATCGATCATAAAGCGCACGAGGGGCTCGCCGACAAAGACATAGCGGCGCTTTTCGGCCTGCGCCTTCACAAACTCGCGGACCTCGCGCGAAAGCTCGGGGTAGAACGGGGCGAGCATGGGATCGTCGTCGGCGGCGATAAGGATGGTATAGAGTGCCGGCGCCGTGTTGACGCCGTTGATCACCAGAGTCTGATCCTCCATGTCGCGAGCGGCCTGCTTGGCAAGCTTCTTAAAGGAGAACGGGGCACGGGTGGCACCGAAGATGCCGGCCACGTGGTCCTCGAAGATGTTCAGGAAGTTCACGAAAGATCACTCTCCGTATAGGTTCTTTGGTATCCGAGCAAATATAGGCATATCCCAACGATTATAGAGGATAGGGTTCCCGCAACCGCCGCCTTGGCGACGACCGCGGCTGCAAGGCTGGCAATTTCCATATGGTGTGCAAGACAGGACGCCGCTGCGCAGCCGATGCCGGTGACAGCGATTGCGGCGATTGCGGCAAGGTTTGAGCCCTGATTGGCACGCTTGGCATGGGCATTGAGCAGCGCAGATGACGCCGCGGCAGTTGCCGCGACCAGCACAAAGGCAGCCCAAAGGAGCGGGTCTCCCAGCGCTGCGGCAACGTTACCGAGCCCCAGTACGCCTCCGGCTGAAAGCGCGACCGTGGCCAGACGGGCAAAAAGCGCGCCCATGCCCGTTGCCGCGGCGGCGCTTGCCGGGCCGAGCCAAAATGACGCGACGCCGGCGGCGACCCCAGCTGCCAGGAAGGTATTGCCGGTCAGACAGCCAAGCGCGAGTGCACAGGTGAGCGTGGCGCTCGCGGCAGTCTCGGTGCGACCCCAGGCGATCCACCAACCGGACATGGCGGCGGCAAAGATCACCGCGACGGGCAGCATCGACAGGATGCCCTGTGCCTGCATGGTGGCGTTGGCCATGAGCACCAAAAAGCCCACAGCCGAGATGGCCGAGCCGATCTGGGGGGCCAGGCCAGCCGCCACTCCGATCGCGATGGCCGCAATGACCAGGCCGGGAAGCGCCGCGACCCCGGCCGTTTGCATCAGCAAAAAGCTAAAGGTGCCGCACGTTAGCGCCGAGATAGTGCGCATGGTGTAGTCGCGCGCATGGCTCCAGCGCGTGCCCGCCCAGCCGAGTGCGGGGTCGACCTCGATGGCGTCGTCCTCGTAGTGCGACGGCTCGATATCGTCGAGCTCCTGCTCGTCATCCGAAAGTTCGCCAACCATTTGCTCCAGGCTGCGACGGCCTTCGCGCACGCTGCCCAGACCGGCAAGGAGCTGGTCGCAAAATGTCTCGACGCTGCTGGGGCGGTCCTGCGGCATGGGGGAGAGCGCGCTCATGAGCGCGGCCTCGGCTCCCGGGGGAAAGTGTGGTATCAGCTCGCTGGGATAGGTGGCGCCGCCGATGATGCGGCCGAGCGAGTCGGCGGGCGTGGCCGCCATAAAGGGAGCGCTGCCGCACAGGCCCTCGTAGATCACACAGGCGAGGGCAAAGACATCGGCGCGCTCGTCGACCGTGCCGGTCTCGATATCGAGCTGCTCGGGCGGCATGTAGCCGATAGTGCCGCCGCGTGAGCCGCCAAAGCCACCGGCAGACGACAGTCGCGCCATGCCAAAGTCGGTGAGCTTTACATTGCCCGAGTGGTCGATGAGCACGTTGGCGGGCTTAATGTCCAGGTGGAGTACGCCATTACTATGGGCGAAGGTGAGCGCCTGGCCCAGGGCATCGGCAATAGCCGCGGCCTCGTCAAAGGTAAGTGAGTGGCCGTCCACGCGGTGCAAAAACTCGGCCAGCGACATGCCATCGACATACTCCATGACTAGGTAGGCATAGGCTGTGTCGTGCGTAAAGTCGATGACCTGCACGATATTGGGATGTTGAAGCATGGCGGCGGTGTGCGCCTCGCGCAGGACATCCATGATGTCGCTGGCGGGCATGCCGGCACCGTTGATAAGGGGGATACGCTTAATGGCGACGCGGCGGCGCAGGTGCGTGTCGCGGCAGATCTCGATGGAGCCAAAACCGCCGGTCGCAAGTGTCTCGAGCGGCTGGTACCGCTTGAGCAGCTCGCGAGAGCTGGTGCCCTCCAAAGGAACGTCCGGCGAGAACCGGGCGGTATGTTGCGAGAAAAGCGGCATGGCCAACCCTCGTGCGTTTAAAGTTCGTTTGCGAGCGGCGGGCGCGGAGCCGAGCCGTTCGCGGTGGCATAGATGCTGCTAGTGTAGCACGCTCGGGCGGATGGCGAGGATAACGGGATGCGAGGCTGCCTGTCTGGCTTGCCCTTAGCGCTTCTTCTTGTTCTTCTTCTGCTTGCGCTGCTTGCCCTTGGTCTCCTGGGGCTTGTCGCCCTGTTTGGCCTCGGCGGCGGCCTTCTCGGCCTTCATTTTCTTCTTCTTGGTCTCGATGCGGAGTTTTTTGTTGATACGGGCCTTGAGGAAGGAGCCAAACTGTTCGGCATCGCCACGGACGAAGGTGTCCTTGGGGATCGTCACGCCCTGGTCGGCGAACATGGCCACAAAGATGCGCTCGCCGTCGAGTACGTGGTCGAGCTTGTCAAACGGGAAGAACTGCGACTTGCCGCTCTTGCCCCAAACCATCAGGCCGTCCTCGTTGGCGGCGACGCGGCGATAGCGGCCACCCATGGACTCGTCGGCCTCGACGGCGTCGATAAAGTCGCGGGCTAGCGTGTGGTGCAGGTTCTTGCTCCACCAGGCCAAAAAGGCGCCGAACACGATCAGCACGACGCCGAACTTGATCCAGCTGCCGCCGGCCACCAACATGCCGACGCCGATGAGCGCGGCAATCGCGGCGGCGACGTACAGGGAGCCACGGCGCCTGGGCGAGGCGACCAGGCGCGCAAAGTCGGTGACCAGGTCGTTTTCGTACTGGTACTCGTTGAGGTACAGGATGCCGTCGTCGGCCGCGGCCTGCTCCTCGAGCGCGACCTCGACCTGGTCGGCTGCTTCGGAGGGAACGAGGTTGCTCTCTGCGTCTGCCATGCTCTTTAGACTCCTATCGCGGCGGGCTCGCCGTACGGGTTATTATGAATGCAGTATGCCGTGCGACCGCATGGCCGTCGCGGCAACAAATCTCAGTATACCCGGGGGAGCACCCATGGAATCGTTGTACCGAAAGTATCGCCCGCTCACCTTTGACTCCGTGGTGGGCCAGCAGCATATCGTCTCGACGCTCGAGCACGCCATCACCGAGGGGCGCCTGTCCCACGCGTACCTGTTCTGCGGACCGCGCGGCACGGGCAAGACCACCATGGCGCGCATTCTGGCCAAGGCGCTGCTGTGCCGCAATGCCGAGGCGGCGCGCGCCGAGGGTGCAAGCGGCTGCATGCCCGACGGTACTTGCGAGGAGTGCGAGCTCATTGCCGAGGGTAACCACCCCGATGTCTACGAGCTCGATGCCGCCTCCCGCACGGGCGTGGACAATGTGCGCGAGGAGATCATCAACTCCGTCAACTTTGCCCCGGTGCGCGGCAAGTACAAGATCTATATCATCGACGAGGTCCACATGCTCACGACGGCGGCGTTCAACGCGCTGCTCAAGACGCTTGAGGAGCCGCCGGCGCACGTGATCTTTGTGCTGTGCACCACCGACCCGCAAAAGATTCTGGAGACCATCCTCTCGCGCTGCCAGCGCTTCGATTTCCACCGTATCGGCAACGAGGATATCGAGCATCGCCTGGCATACGTGTGCGAGCAGGAGGGCTTCGATTACGACGACGAGGCGCTGGCTATCGTGGCGCGCCATGCAAAGGGCGGCATGCGCGACGCGTTGTCCACGCTGGAGCAGCTGAGCGTCTTTGGCAACGGTTCTGTGCATGCGGACGACGCCCGCTCGCTTTTAGGCGAGGTTTCGGACCAGATTCTGGGCGAGTTTTCCCGCGCCATTGCCGATCGCGATGTTGCCGAGCTGTATGGGCTTATTCGCGCGCAGGTCGAGGAAGGTAACGATCTGCTGGAACTGACGCGCGACCTGGTGGCGCACGTGCGCGACGTGTATGTTGCCTGCGTTGCCGGTGCCCGTGCCGAGTTGTTTGAGGGCGGCTCCGAGCAGGCCGAGGCGCTTGCTGCCGAGGCCGCTGCCTTTGGCGAGCATCCTGCCGACCGCCTGGCTCGTGTGCTGACAGTGCTCGACGATGCCGCACTGGAGATGAGGGGCGCGAGCGACGTGCGCCTGGTGCTCGAGATTGCCTGCACGCGTCTGGCTCGTCCCGAGGCTGATTTAACGATTGAGGCATTGGCCGAGCGCGTGGCACGCCTGGAGGCCATGGTTGCCAACGCCGCCGTGCCGGCGAGCGTGGCTGCTGCTCAGGCCGCCGCGCCTGCAGCATCCGTACCCGCTGCTGCCCAACAGCCGACGCTCATTTCGGGCGCTCGTGCTGCCGCTCCGGCGGCATCCGCTGCCCCCGCTGCTACGTCCGCGCGCCAGGGCGGTATGCCTTGGGACCGTGGTGCTGCTGTTCCGGCTGCCCAGCCTGCGCCCCGTTCTGCGTCCGTGTCAGTTTCCAAGCCTGCAGCGCCTGCACCTCAGCCTGCGCCGGCTCCGACGTCTCAGCCCGTTGCGGCCCCCGCGCCTGTCACCGCTCCGACATCTAAGCCCCAGTCCAACAATGCCGCCCAGGTTGCCGCCGCCGGTGCTGCCGAGACGCCCGCGGTCGGGGATGCCGGAGAGCTGCAGCGCAAATGGGCCGAGGTTGTCGAGCGTGTCAAGGCGCGTCAGGCTTCCTACGCAGGGCTTTTGCTCAACGCTCGCGCCACGGCCGACGACGGCTCCAAGCTCACTGTCTCGTTCCCCGCGGGTTCGACTTTTGCCATTAAGATGCTCGGTCGCGCCGATACGCAGTCGGTGGTCCTGCCGACGGTTTGCGCGGTCTTCGGTCGTCGTACCGTCGACTATGTCCTGGATGGGGGTGGCACGCCGGCTCCTCAACATGAGGAGCATTCTCCATCTGCACGGGCTGCGGCATCTGCGGACCCGCAACCCGTGTCCTCGGCGGCCCCTGTATCCTCGAGCGCCAGCGCGCCACAGCAGCAAGCGCAGCAAGCGGCGTCGGTAGCGGCATCGACCCCGTCGGCGCCTAAGCCCGCGGCGCCCAAACCGGCTGCTCCGACGCCCGCGCCCAAGCCCGCCTCGCCCGCGCCCAAGTCGTCTGACCTGGGCAAAGCCCCCTGGCTACGCTCCGACAACCCCGCCGGCGCTCCTGCCACGGGTAAGCTTCCGACTGAGCCCGCACCCCGTGCGCCCGAGCGCTCTGCCGCTCCCAAATCTCAGCCTGCCGCGTCGTCTGCGCCATGGGAATCCGAGCAGGTTCCCTACGACGATGCCATGGTCGGCGGTTTTGCTGCCGATGCTGGTGGGGACGATCTGCCTCCGTTCGACGTGCCGGGTGCGGCGTCCGCGCCCAAGTCCGCTGCAACTGCCCCCAAAGAGGAGGACGCTCCTGCAGCTCCCTGGGAGTCCAACCCCGGTGCGGGCAGCCCCTTCGGCCATCAGGGTGCAGCCCCGAGCATCCCGCAGACCGAGGACGAGGCCAAAGCCCTCATCCGCAGCGTCTTCGGCCAGTCCACCATCTTCAAGCCGGTGGAGTAGCTGTACGGGCGGGTATACTGCTCAAGAAGAGGACCCTTTGAACGGAGCGAGCTTATGATGTGGGAATATGTCCGCCTTGAGGACGATACGCAGGTTTCGTATTCCGAAGTCCGGGAGGACAACACGGTGAAGGTTGTTGTGGAGCGCCCGCGCGATTGGGGTTTTGACACGGCGGAGTGTATCTTGCCGGCATTCAATTGGGTGTCACACGAGGGCTTTAGCGAAGCGGACCTCAAAGAGCTCGATGATTTTGTGCGTAATAACGCCCCGCTTATCTTGCGTTTTGCTTACGAAGGCGGACGAGTCTATGCCTAATGCCTAGTCTGTTTCGACTTGGCCATATATCACTTTCTTTTGTCCGGGCGCATCTGTATTTCGGACATGTGTAGTGTGGTGTCGCGTATATCGCATTCGAGCAGACAGGTGCGTGACGGTCGGCCTAGGATGCTGAGATCGATACGATATGTCGCATGGCTGTCCGTGTATTCGACTTGCTCGGCGTTGACGGTTGCTCCGATTGTAAATAAAGAGCCCAGTTCGGCATCGACAATCTTGGAGTCCTTTATCTTGACCTTGAACTCTTGGTAGAGGGACGGGCTGTTGTAGTAAACGGTTCGGGTTCCGTCGGTGCACTCATCGGTCGTCTCCCATTTGACGACGGGCTGGTCCGAGCTGGCTATCAGCAGTTCTGCTCCAAAGGCTATGGCATGGGTGATGACAACCAGCAATGCCCAGCCGACAAAGAGATAGAGAACCACATATGCAACGGGGTGTTTTGAGCGGATGTTTTGGAGCACGTCGGGGGCATTCATGGGGTACCTCCAAATTGATATCTATGACAATCAAATTATACCCGCCGTCATGAGCGCCGCTTCGAGTAGTGGCTCGGCATTTAGCCATTTAGTGGTACGCATTAAATGTCGGATTCCGGTTCTACAAGATTTAGCTTTCAATATTATGCAGATGCGAATTATTCAACCTTGCATAATCTTTGGGCGCGGCTTGCACTCCAGGACATGTATATCGACTGAGGTGGCACAACCGCCCCGCTCGCTGGCCTCGCGCCGTGGTACGATTTTTGAGTTTGAAAGTCCCGCCGCGCTCCGGCTGCCCTTGCAGCTCGGCGTGCGGCCGCACGTAAAGGAGCCATCATGGCCGGTATGAACATGCAGCAGATGATGAAGCAGGCTCGCAAGATGCAGGAGCAGCTTGCCGCCGCGCAGGAGAACCTCAAGTCCCAGACCGTCGACGCCTCTGCCGGCGGCGGCATGGTCAAGGTGACCGTTAACGGCGAGATGGAGCTCGTCAACCTCACCATCGATCCCGATGCCCTCGATCCCGAGGACGTCGATATGCTGCAGGACATGATTATGGCTGCCGTCAACGAGGCCGTCCGCGGCGTCAACGAGCTCGCCAACAAGCAGATGGGCGCCATCACCGGCGGCCTCAACATCCCGGGCATGCCGTTCTAAGACACGCATATATATGAGTGCAAATCACAGTCTGCAAAAACTGCTCGATGAGCTGGGCCGTCTGCCGGGCATTGGTCCCAAGTCGGCCCAGCGCATCGCCTATTTCCTGTTGGAGGCCGACGCCGAGGAGGCCCGCCGCCTGGCCGAGGCCATCCTGGAGGTCAAGCATGAGGTCCACTTTTGCAGCCGTTGCTTTAACTACGCCACGGCCGACGAGTGCTCCATCTGTCAGGATTCGATGCGCGACACCACTCGCATTTGCGTGGTGGGCGAGCCGCGCGATGTCCAGGCGATCGAGCGCACGGGCAGCTACCACGGTCTCTACCACGTATTGGGCGGCGTGATCAGTCCCATGGACAAGATTGGCCCCGAGCAGCTGCACATTCGCGAGCTGCTGGCACGCTTGGGCCACGAGGACATCCACGAGGTCATCATCGCCACCAACCCCAATATTGAGGGCGAGACCACGGCGAGCTATCTGGCCCGCACTATCAAGCCGCTGGGCGTCGAGGTATCGCGTCTGGCGAGCGGCCTGCCCGTGGGCGGCGACCTGGAGTATGCCGACGAGCTTACGCTTGGCCGCGCCATCGAGGCCCGTCGCGCGATTTAGGTGGCGAGCCTGCCCCTGCCGTATGTTCTCCTCGCGACGCACGGGGTAGCCATAATTTCCCCGTGCGACTGTGAGTTTGTTGTGCAACAAAGATGCTTCGTATCCGCTTATCGCATGGATGCTTCCGCTCGCATCCTTAATTTGCCCATTCGTTGCGCAACCTTTTGGGTTCGCTGATACACTCAAATATGGATTTGAATGAATGCGCCGCTTCTGAGCGGCGTGTTTTTGTTGGAGGAGAACGCATGCGGCCCGGTGGCACTCAGACAAAGCGCGGCGCCGCGGTGCGCATCCGACGCCGACTGGGCTTGGCGCCTCGGGCGTACGTGCTGCTGTCGTGCTCGCTGGTGCTGGTCATAGCTGGCGTTACTGCCTATGGCATGACCGTGCCGTCCATGATGCAGGCGCATGCCGCACGCGAACCGCGCGTGGGGCATGAGGTCAAAAGTGATCTGGGTACCACGACTGGATATGCTTGGGCAAGTGTGGTCGCGCATATTGTTTTTGGCACCGACGATGCGGATGGCGCCGAGGCCCCGGACAACGAAGTCACGCTTGCCAATGGCAAAACCATCGTGCTCACCAACACCAAGATCATCGATCGGTTGTCCAACAATAGCGTGGCGGCAACGGTGAATAAGGTCGAGCAGCAGAAGGAGCAGGACGCCCAGCAGTCCGGAAAGCCCGGTAGCTCGGATACTTCTGGCTCCGGCTCGGATTCATCGAGTTCGGGCGGCGGCTCTGGGCCGGGTTCCTCTACCGGAGGGTCTGGAAACGGCGGCTCGACGGGCGGTAACACTGACAACGATGCAAACTCCGGTGGCCTTTCCGCTGCTGAAGAAGAGAGCATTCACAGTTGGCTTGTGACCAAGTACAACATGCTCGACGGTTATGTTTCTCGTGCCAATGACGTGGTCTCGACCTATAACTCTACGGGAGATCCCAGACCGTGCGACAGCCTGGTCGGGGAGATGTTTGTCATTCGAGCCGAGTTCGGTCGTCAGACATTCTCGCCCCGGTCAAAGTGGTATCAGCAGTATGCCAATCTGTGGGGCTGTTACACCAACCTATGTCAATGGGTCGGCCATTACGGCGATGATGACGTCGCGCTCGGTAACTTCAACAATAACGTGGCGGCGCTTGCCCTATGATGACCGATCTTGCATCCACCACACCACAATCGCTCGGTCGCGATCCCATGGTCGGCCTGCGCCTGGCGCGTGTCGACGGGTTTGAGCCGGCCATTGCGCTCGGTCAGGACGAACTGCCTGCCTATCTGCGTCGTTTTACGATGCTGTTTGCCGACGATGCCACCATGCGCCGTGGCGGTATCGGCCGCGTGACGCGTGCCGTCAACGCCCAAGGCGAGGCCGTGGCACTCAAGCAGCTCATCTTGCCGACGCGCGATGAGTTTGACGACGATGCCGCTCACGAGGCGCTGGTCGCCAAGTTCAAGGCGGCGTTTCGCGAGGAATACGAATGCCATCGCGCCCTTTCGGGCCTTAAGGGCTTTCCCCGCCTCTATGGCTGGGGCGAGGTCGACGGTGTGCCTGCAATTGTCATGGAATGGGTCGAGGGCGAGACGCTTGCCCGCTTGCGTTCGCGACTCGCCGTGGACGATGCCGGACGCCTGTCGCCGCTTGTGGCGGCGCGTCTGGGTCGCGACCTGTTCGATCTGCTCTGCCGTATGAGCCTGGTGGGTGAGGGCTTTGTCCATCGCGATATCTCGCCCGCTAATATTATGGTGCGTGCGGCGCGTCTGCCGCTTGACCGGCAGCTTGCCGAGGGCACCTTTGACCTGTGCCTGATCGACTTTGGCTCGTCGCTGGCGCTCGAGCCTGCGTCGGCCGTGGCCGGTACCGGCGGCAAGGCGTCGTTTACGGAGCGCTATGCCACGCTGCGTCGCGCGACGGTTGCCTATGCCCCGCCCGAGATGCTCACCGACGATATTCCCGATCTGCGCGCTTTGCGTATGTCGCCGGCGATCGACGTCTATGCCGCGGCAAGCACGGTTTACGAGCTCATTGCCGGCGTCGCGCCATACGAAGCCGCGCCGAGCACTTCGGGCACCTCGGGTTCGCGCAAAAAGACGCGCGACATCGCGAGCCCCTACCGTCTCAAAATGGACACACGGCCCGACTATCCCATTGGTGCCCATGCGCCCGGTTGTGATTTGACTCAACTGCTTCGTCGTGAGCCCGATGTGGCGCTCGCCGCGGCCGAGCAGGCCCAGCAGCTAGGGCTTGAGCCGGATTCCGAAGAGCTACGCGATGCGCTGGCGTTTGTCGATGCCCAGCTGTTCGACGTGGTGATGGCCTGTCTGTCCAGCCATCAAAAAGATCGTCCCGAGCCGGCGGCGGTCGAGGCGGCGCTCTCGGCGTTTTGTGACCACTATGCGCAAAATGTCGGTCGTTCGCTCCGCGGCGAGCCGCTCACGCCGTGCCCCATGGATGCGTCTGGCCGCGCGGTGCGTCGCGCGCTGATGGTCGGCGCGACGGTCGTCTGTGGCGTGGTTTGGGCTGTGGTCGTGGTTTCGGCCGCGCTGCTGGCGTCGGGCGCTCGCGTGACGGCGACTTTGGGATCGCTCGTGTGGTCTGGGTCGCTACCGGGTATTATTGCCGCACTGGCGTTGGCGCTGCCAGGCATAGCCGGCGTTGCCGCGGGGGCACTTGCGCGCGATCGGCGCTCGGGCTTCCTGCAGGGTGTGCTTGCGCTTTCTGCCTGCGAGGTTCCGGTGCTGGTTGTGGCTGCATGTAGCGTATTTTCCCAACGCGCCGTGATGGGTGGCCTTGTTGCCGCTCTGGTTGCAACCTATACGCTTACGTGGTTTTTGCTTGCGATGGGCTTTGCCGTTGAACTTCCCGTTTCGGCACCACGACGCACAAAAGCCCAGATGGCGACTCCGCTTGCCGGTGGAGCCGCAGCTGCCCGTACTTTTGGCGGACCTGTCGAAGTATCGTCCGATTCTATTTCTACGACCAAGGAGGCCTAGGTCATGGCATCTCAAGTTGAGCTCACCCCATGCGGGGCCATGTTTGACATCTTTAAGCGCGCGGCGCATCTGAGCCATATCGAGCTGTGCGGCTTGGTGCTTTCGTCCCGTCCGCTCGCCGACGGCCGCAGCCCGCAGAGCCGAGCCGCCGATCGCTCTTGGGTTTCCCGCTTTATCGTTCGCGCGCCGGTCGGCACGCTTCAGCAGCGCTACTTTGCCGAATACGGTACCTCGGCTGCGCGTATTATGTCGCAACTGGCCCTGCGCCAGCGCAATCCCATGGACTCCACGGCTGTAATCAATATGGTGTGCGGTCCTGCAGGTGAACCGATGGTGCGCGCGCTCGAAGAGTGCCACCAGGACACGAATCTCTATCGCAACGCGCTCGATCGCCTGTCCCAGGCGGCGGAACTCATGCCCGCCGAGCGCGCCGAGGCCGTGCTGGTGCTGTTTGTCGCCGTCGGTTGTTCGGCGGATGTGCGGACCTCGGTGAACTATGCCATCGACTACGCGCACGCGACCTGTGGCGGAGGCACCTCCACGCCGCGTTCGCTTGGCATGTCGATGACCGCAGGCGAGCGCGAACCCGCCCCGGCGCACCCCTTGGGCTTGCTGCGCGTGCAAAACAGTTTTGTCGTGAGCGCCCCGCGCTGGATTCAGCCGAGTGAGCAGGGTGTTGAGATTGGCGCGCTGGCCACTGGTGAGGGCGATATTACCGACGTCGGCGACGATGTCTCGGCCCGCCATGCCCATATCTGGTGCGATGCTCAAAATATCTGGCACGTCGAGGACTTGTCGTCCACCAACGGAACCGTGGTGGTAAACGGGGCCACGCGCGTCTGCATTCAGGTCGAGCCCGGCCGTTCCGCCCAACTCAATCCCGGCGACGAGCTCAAGCTCGGCGAATCCACTACCTACGCCATTCTCTTCGGTGCCCTCTAGCCGGCAGTTAGGGACGTTCCTTTTCTGCCGGCACTTGGGGACACTTCTCTGCGCGCCAGAGCCGGTCGCCTGGGGATGGAGAGGCCATTTTGGCCCTTGGCGGTCAGTCGGGGCGAAACTAGAAGATCTTTCCGATTCGCGGCTGTTCATGCTTGTAGAGCATCTAAAACAATAGGATGTTATTCTGGAATATGCCGGGTGCGTGAACTTGCCTGTCTTAGCCTTAAAAAGGTATAGGGGAGTTTGGCTCAGGGGTTCCGTCTTGTTCTTCAGCGCAGTATTGTGGGACAGATTTGCTGAGATTGGCGCCTTACACCGCAGAGCGCACGGAAGGCTCTCGATTTGTGTTCTGGCCCCAGAATACAGGGCCTGATACTTACCAACTGTGGCATGGATGTAACATCTGTAGAAATCAACCCTTTTGTTGTCGACCTTTGTAAGAAGAACACTGCCATCAACTCTTTGGATGACGAAACTAGGGTGCTTGAGGGGAGCCTTTACTCCCCTCTGTGAGATGACTCATGTTTTTCGCTTGTCGTTGTGAATCCTCCGTTACTGCCGATTCCGGATGAGATTCCTTATCCCTTCGTTGGGGATGGGGGACAATCGGGTCTGGATATAACACTTCATATTCTTAAGGGTGGCGATACGCATTTAGAGGAAAACACTAAATACTGCTAATAGGGGTGACGACGATGGCGTAGGGGCGACCCACGATGCTCGCATCAATACGTCGGCTACTTGGGGAATCAGGTCTAGATGCATGTATGATGATACTGTGCAGCTATTCAATTAGTCCGCGTTCCGAATGGGTGCGGGGTATGGCGGCGACGTCGTATGCTTTTGCCCTGGCGCGATACTCAGGTATTTCTGAGGCGGTTGACGAAGTTTATACGCGCTATGCCGCGCAAGGCGTCCGGAAGTTTGCACATCTACATTACGGGCTTAGGTTTCTTCAAGCGAGCAGGCTGGTTGCGTTATTATGAGCGATTTTTCTAGTCTAGGCGACAAAAGGCAAAGGATTTGGTGGGTGTAAAACGAGGTCGTTTGCGGGCGGACGCTCCAATCTATTGTGGCAATCGGGCGGTTGAAAAAGATATTTCAATCGCCCGATTGCCAGATTCGTCGGAGGAGATGTCCGATTCCGACTCTCTTGTAGGAAGAGCTTGAGACCGTATTGGCCCAAGGCAATCTTAAAGCAGTCTCATTGGCAAATCTTCGCTCCTGTTGTGTTGAGGTGTAAGGTATCAGTGATTGATGTTTTGTGGCGGGTAGATTGGGGCCTTCCTTGATTCGATGCGTTCTCTCGAGGTTCATCAGAGCAAAAGGGGCTTTCGTCTTCATTGCTATCACGGTGATTGGAACCGCTCTCTCCTATGCCATGCCATACGTGAACGGAAAATTTTTAGATTTTCTTCTCGGTAACCGCAGCGAAAGAGACGCCGCACTCTTCGCACTCCTGGTTGCGTCAATAGGAGTTTTCTCCACCTTCTTTACTTATTTTGCAGGAACACTTTCCATTCGCATAAGCACGAGACTTTCCTTTGATCTTCTCAGGGAGGCCGTCTTGCGTTTTGAAAGAGACGATTACTTGGTGAGTCGGACCATCGATCCAGCCTATACAACGCAACGGATTATTTCCGACTCCAGCGTGGTCTCATCCTTCGTTTTGGCGAATTTCATCAGTGCGCCGCTGTCCATTGTAGCTATTCCCATCGTATTGCTTATCATATGGTCAATTGATTCAACTCTCGCGGTGTTTTCCATCATTCTCCTCATCGTGTATTTCTGTGTAATTACTGGGTTGAGGAAACTTTTGTATAGGGTCACGTATGAGAAGAAAGAGGCGGACAGCGCCTTTTACGCCGCAATTGCATCGCAGCTTAATCAGATTCTCAACATTCAACTGGCATCTTCGTACGGCAAGAGCGAACAAGCGCTCGACGCTGGGTTTAAGAGCTATTTTCCCAAAGTTTTGCGCTCCGGAAAGCTATCATATTCTCTGACATCGCTCGATGGTCTTTTCGCAGCGTTGTTTCAAGCGGTGATACTTGTTGTTTCCGGAGTACGAATCATTAACGGAACTATGTCAATAGGCGAGTACACTATCATCGGTACATACTTCGCGGTTCTCTTTAAGACTTTGAAAAGTATGATGTCATTGTTCAAATCCTATCAGGACGCCAAAGCATCATGGGATAGGACGGCTATCGCGACGAGGGAAAAGGCGAGATCGGGGTGGAATCGGACCGATTTGGCGAAACTTGATGGAATAAATGACATTTCGGTATCTGATTTGGAATTCTCGGTTGCCCTTCCAGACGGATCTGTCCGAGGGGTCCTCGGCGGGTTTTCTTTCAAGTTTTCCGGTCCTGGTACATATTGCATAGTTGGGGAGAACGGAAGGGGCAAGACATCGCTTCTTTACTTGATGCTCGGGCTATATTCATCGAAAGGCAAAGTAAAATACAACGGTGTGCCAATCGAAGAATGCGACTTGGATTACATACGTGCGAGAGAGATATCGTGCTGCCCACAGTCGTGCTTCGCGCCGGACGAAACGGTGAAAGAGCTGTTAGAGTATTTCGACACGCCCTTTTCTCCCTATCACCGGGGTGTAGATGACCTACCTTCGCTGGAAAACAGCGTGAAGGAGTTGCTCGGGAAACGTTGCTCCGCGCTTTCGGGCGGTGAGTTGCGCCGCGTGTACTTATGGTCGGCGCTTTCACGCAAGTCGTCAGTTTTGGTGCTCGACGAGCCCACGACTGGGTTAGACGCTGTAAGCCGCGCCGAGCTTGCGGCCTATGTTAAGCGCAACAAGCAAAGCCAGCTGATCATCATTGTCTCTCACGATGACGAGATGGTCGGCGCGGTAGAAGGGGTAGTGGATTTAGGCAGCATGTACCGGGGTAAATGCTGACAAGTGTAGTGCTACCCAACTGACAGAGATAACAAAAAAGCGATGCAGATGCACGTAGCATTCAGTCGGTTCGGACTCGGTGCCTTCACGCCATCGCAACGCTTTCAGATATAGTTCTCATTCTCTTACTAAAGGAAACTTTAGTCTACGTTGTCTTGTCGAGACAGAGGTGAAGCGAAGTGTTGTCGCGACGTATCTTATTCCAGGTGGCTCAGTATCATCGTGAGAATCACACCAAAGTGTACTTACAATTCTCGTGTCCCACGGACAACATGAGCTGAGCATTGAGGTTCCACCCTTTGCTGCAACTACACGGGGTTGGACGGCAATGAATATGCCGGGCCGCATGCCACGCGCAGCGGGGGTCCATGCCCCAGTATGTTGCCTACAGCAGCCTCGATGTCCACGCACACATCATCTCTGCCTTCGTGTTCAATCCGTTTGCCGGAGAGTGCGAGGGTTACAAGGCCGTAGAATACGAGCCGAACAAATGAAATGCGGTATCGACGCATAGGATTAAACTGACGATTGCTTTGCACCGAAAATACGCCCGGAAAGCCGCTATGGGTGGCGGCCCGGGTTAAATTGAGAGGCCCGTCCGATCACTTTCATGTGACGAACGGTCGGGCTTCTTATTCCACTTGCCAATGCTCGGCTCATATTGGAAGAAAGCTACGCTAATGTTTGCGTGATACTCCTATTTTTTCCGAAGAAAGTGTCGGATAATGAAGAATAACAATAAAAAAGGTGCCAGATATAAAGCAAATACAAAGGTTAATCCAACGAGACCTTGCAATAATGGCATAACTCCTCCCAGACACGAGATTTTGGTATTTGTCCCCATCTTATTTTGAATTGGACCAAATAGTTCCTAGCCACAAAAACTACTCGTCAACTGGATCGCACCAATCTGCTGGCAAAACACAGCTTGATTCTTTATCGACATAGCACCAATCCGCAACAGGGCACTCGGCGATGTCGTAAAAATTGCATATATCAACTCCAAGACAACAAGGCTCAACGGGAGGATGTTCATTTGAACCAACAGGATGGATATGCTTCATAACAGCTCCTCACCTTAATCCAATTAGAGACTACGTTTGATCAATGCCACAGTGATCTACAACGCAGATGCTGCCGCCATCCATGTCATAGTCGCAGTAATCGTATGCACCACAGCCATCTGCTTTATCATAAACAGTACAGATGTCAGTAATGCCCAAGAGGCAGTCAAAAGACATCGGCTTCACGCCTGCCTCGTCGCCACTTCCTGGATTAATCGGATGAATATGCTTCACGACTACCTCCCTTTGAGTGCAGAAAAACCTCAATATTGTGTATAACAAACCAAGATGTCTAGTTCACCATATTTCTAGAATGGTTTCGGCGAACGTAGCAATAAGCTTCGCAGACGGTAATCAGAAGAACGAACACCTCCACAATGGTGACAGCAATGCGCTGAACCGCTTATTCCGATACAGTAGCTTCTCGTTGATTTTTCTCCTGCGAAGATGAGTGGCGGGAAATAAGGTCAAAAGCCATCTCGTAGCACATTTTTCTATATTCACATGATGCAGGGTGTAGACTCTTGGGCAAGTAGCCGTGCTCGTCTGCAGCCTCCCAGCTACAGCCCCCACCACAGAAAGACCGAGCCCAACAGTCCGTACAGTCAATTCTTTTTTCGACACCCTGACTCCAGTTTTCAATATACCTAGTTTCGTCAATTCCGGTGACGATGTTGCCCATTTTGAATCGCATCATCCCGACAAACCTGTGACAGGGGTATACGTCCCCTTCGGGAGTCACGGAAATAAAACGCCTGCCAGCCCCGCATCCGACAAAGGCGATCCTGTTGCTCATAATCAAATCAACTGCAGTTTTCAATGTTCTAAACAAGGGCTTTTCCCCTTGATCAATCTGTTTGAGATATTGATCCGCCAAATCTATTAGGCCCGCCCTGATTTTGTTTAATGAGTGTTCGTCGAGTTTGATATTCTCATCGAATGAGCTCACGGGCGAGAAGTAAATCCTTCTGAAGCCCATCTCTTTAAACTGAAGATAGTCTTCAACAAGGTTACAGTTATTATTTGTTAAGGTCGCTCTTGCGCCGAAGGGGAACGACTCGGAAAAACGACGAACGTTTTTGTCGATATCGGAGAAAGAGCCGCCTCCCGTCTTGTACGGGCGCGATGCATCGTGCTTGCATCCTGTACCATCGAGACTAATCAGAACAGAAAACCCGTGCTCCTTGAAAGAATTCACAGCAGTGTCATTCAAAAGCGTTCCGTTGGTCGTAATAGAATAGGTAAAGTTTCTATTGGGGTATATTCTTTTTGAATAGTCGACCGTTTTCCATATCAGCGGCTCGTTAATCATGGGTTCCCCACCAAAAAAGACGATTGCAAGCGTTTCGTTTTCCGATGAACTTGCGACGAGGTAGTCGACCGCCTTGAAGGCTATCTCGTCTGTCATCAGCAGAGGAGACGTTCCATAATCTCCTTTACCGGCAAAACAGTAACTACAACCAAGGTTGCATGCATGTGAAACGTGGAGTTCGATGGATCTAAGTTTTCGAGGCGTGTCTTTTGTTAAGAAAGTCCGCTCAGACAATCGTTGATACTCATCAATGTCGTCTTCAAGTTCTGCTATGGTCGTTTGGTCGTAGCCTTTCGCAGCAAGTGACTTTGTTAGCAACTTCGAGTTGACCGTTCTTCCCGATGCTTCAAATATGCGAAGCGCATCTTCTGATGCTTGGTCAACCTGAAAGCAATTGCGAGTGACCTCATCGAAGCAGTAACGACGATCACTTACTGAGAAAAAATGCATACGTTCCTCAATTTCATGCTGGACTGGCACTAACCTTGTTTATTGTTACGCAGCTATAAATAACCACCAGCGGGGATTCGGTGTGCGGCCCAATCGGACTCCCAAAAGGTTCTATTTGAGACTGGCAAGCTTTGTGTTGTTGGCACTTCGACAGCGCTCTTTATTCCAACATGGAGCCTCGCAGTTTGAGTCGACTTGCCTCTGGAAGGTCCGATCTCAACTTGATTTAGGATGAAAACAGATTACAGGCGCGCTCCTCTAGAAAGAAAGGAAACCAATCGCCGCCTTTCACCAGGAAAGTTTTTATAGCCCACCTCGAGCAAAATGAAAGATGCGAGAGCGATTGGGGAACAACGCGAATCTCCCCTTTTGGGTGGGAGCGAGCCTCCAGCCACCGGCGAACGACTCGCCCTGGTCAGAATCTGGAAGTGGTGCCGGGCCGCTTGGGCCTCCCCGGTGACTTCGTGGGGCTTACCTGCCTGACGTCGAGGAGTACATCCGCAAGATTCGTTCCCTATGCCGTTTGCTCTCACGCCCGCCTTGGTTCCAAGTCGGGCGAGCACGAGGTCGCGCCGGCGCATCCGCTGGGACTGCTGCGCGTGCAAAACGGCTATGCGGTGAGCGTCCCGCGCTGGATTCAGCCGAGTGAGGAAGGCGTCGAGATCGGCGCGCTGGCAACGGGGGAGGGCAGCATCACCGATGTGGGCGATGACGTTTCGGCTCGCCATGCCCACGTGTGGTGCGATGACCAAAATGTCTGGTACGTTGAGGACCTTTCGTCCACCAACGGAACCGTGGTGGTAAACGGCGCGACGAACGTCTGCACCCAGGTCGAGCCCGGCCGCTCCGCCCAGCTCAACCCCGGTGACGAGCTCAAGCTCGGAGAATCCACAACCTACGCCATCCTCCTCGGCGCCCTCTGACTCATCTCCTAAATAAGTTGCGGTGAAATAGGGGCTGTTTAAGGCTACGGCCGGCAAAAACAGTTCCTATTTCACCGCAGCTGCCATTTGGTCCCTCGGTGACGGAAGGATCAATTTTGCCCTTGATGGTCACTCGAGGTAAACCTTTACCGCCCGCCTATATTTGCCGAAATTACACTTGACGGCGGGGTACAATAAACCCGCATGCGGATTTCCGTTGCGGGCGCTTCCCATCGCCGGGGCGTGCCCGGGAGCATCCGGCATGCGGCCTTTGCGGCGCTCGGTCATGTGCAAGACGGGCGGTCGGGTCTGTGGGGCGCATCAGCTGGCCCTCGCCTCGGCATGTCTTCTCTCCACGCCACGTACCTGCTGCTGAGCCTGCCTGCCAGATGATTGGAAGCAACAGCGTAAATCCCATCACGCCAACATCCCGGCGATCGCCGGGGCCTGTATACCTATATGAGAGGAGAGGGGTATATGGCGCGTAAGTTTAAGTCTATGGACGGCAACGAGGCGGCCGCATATGTTTCGTATGCGTACACCGAGGTAGCGGGAATCTATCCCATTACGCCGTCCAGCCCGATGGCCGACCATGTCGACCAGTGGGCGGCCCAGGGTCGCAAGAATATCTTCGGCACTCCGGTCAAGGTCGTCGAGATGGAGTCCGAGGCAGGTGCAGCCGGTACCGTTCACGGTTCGCTGGGCGCCGGTGCTCTGACCACCACCTACACGGCTTCTCAGGGTCTGCTCCTGATGATCCCGAACATGTACAAGATCGCGGGCGAGCAGCTCCCGGGCGTCTTCCACGTCTCCGCGCGTTGCGTCGCTTCCCACGCCCTGAACATTTTTGGCGATCACTCCGACGTCATGGCCTGTCGTCAGACCGGCTTCGCCATGCTCGCCGAGGGCAACGTCCAGGAGGTCATGGACCTCTCGCCGGTGGCTCACCTTGCCGCCATCGAGGGTAAGACCCCGTTCCTTAACTTCTTCGACGGCTTCCGCACCAGCCACGAGATCCAGAAGGTCGCCATGTGGGACTACAAGGATCTGGCCGAGATGTGCGACATGGACGCCGTCCAGGCTTTCCGCGACCACGCGCTCAACCCTGAGCACCCGCACACCCGCGGCAGCCACGAGAACGGCGATATCTTCTTCCAGAACCGTGAGGCCTGCAACAAGGTCTACGACGAGCTTCCCGCCGTCGTCGAGGGCTACATGAAGAAGATCAACGAGAAGCTCGGCACCGATTACGGCCTGTTCAACTACTACGGCGCTCCCGATGCCGACCGCGTCGTCGTGTGCATGGGCTCCTTCTGCGACGTGCTCGAGGAAGTCATCGACTACCTCAACGCCCACGGCGAGAAGGTCGGCCTGGTCAAGGTCCGTCTGTTCCGTCCGTTCTCCATCAAGCACTTCGTCGACGTTCTCCCCGAGACCGTCCAGAAGATCGCCGTCATGGACCGTACCAAGGAGCCGGGTTCCATCGGCGAGCCGCTCTACCAGGACGTCGTCTCCGCTCTCTACGAGGCCGGCAAGACGGGTATCAAGGTCGTCGGCGGCCGTTACGGTCTGGGCAGCAAGGACACGCCTCCCGCGTCCGCGTTCGCTGTCTTCGAGGAGCTCAAGAAGGACGAGCCCAAGCGCGAGTTCACCATCGGCATTGTCGACGACGTGACCAACCTGAGCCTGCCCGAGGCCGAGGATGCGCCCAACACCGCAGCCCCCGGCACCATCGAGTGCAAGTTCTGGGGTCTGGGTGGCGACGGTACCGTCGGCGCCAACAAGAACTCGATTAAGATCATCGGCGACCACACCGACAAGTACGTCCAGGCCTACTTCCAGTACGACTCCAAGAAGACCGGCGGCGTCACCGTCTCGCACCTGCGCTTTGGTGATTCCCCGATTCGCTCGCCGTACTACGTGACCAAGGCCGACTTTGTCGCCTGCCATAACCCCAGCTACATCGTTAAGGGCTTCAAGATGGTCCGCGACGTCAAGCCGGGCGGCACCTTCCTGGTCAACTGCCAGTGGAGCGACGAGGAGTTCGCCGAGCACATGCCCGCCGTGGCCAAGCGCTACATCGCGAACAACAACGTCAACGTCTACCTGATCGACGCTATCGACCTGGCCGCCAAGGTCGGCATGGGCAAGCGCACCAACACGGTGCTCCAGTCCGCCTTCTTCGCGCTGGCCAAGGTCCTGCCCGCCGAGGACGCCCTGCAGTACATGAAGGACGCGGCTACCAAGTCCTACATGAAGAAGGGCCAGGCCATCGTCGACGCCAACCACAAGGCCATCGATGCCGGCGCTACCGCTTTCCGTAAGTTCGAGGTTCCGGCCGACTGGGCTACCGCCGAGGATGTCGCTCCCGTCGAGCTCTCCGAGGAGACCAAGTCCGCTATCGCCCAGCAGGTCAAGAACCTGCTCGAGCCCATCGATCGCATGGACGGCGACAGCCTGCCTGTTTCCGCCTTCGTCGATTGCGCCGACGGCCAGTTTGAGCTGGGCGCCTCCGCATACGAGAAGCGCGGCGTCGCCGTGGTCGTTCCCCACTGGGATGAGACCAAGTGCATCCAGTGCAACCAGTGCGCCTACGTGTGCCCGCATGCCACCATCCGTCCGTTCGCGATGACCGAGGACGAGGCTGCCGCCGCGCCCGAGGCTACCCGCACGCTCGACGCCATGGGCCCCAAGGCCAAGGGCATGAAGTTCACCACGGCTGTGTCCCCGCTCGACTGCATGGGCTGCACCAACTGCGTCAAGGTTTGCCCCAAGGGCGCCCTCGAGATGGTTCCCACCGAGCAGGAGATGGACCAGCAGCCCGTTTGGGACTACATGGTCGAGAACGTCTCCGAGAAGAAGGAGCTCATCGCGGCCAACGTCAAGGGCAGCCAGTTTAAGCAGCCCTACCTGGAGTTCTCCGGCTCCTGCGCCGGCTGCGCCGAGACCGCCTATGCACGTCTGGTGACCCAGGTCGCCGGCGATCGCATGTTCATTTCCAACGCCACCGGCTGCTCCTCCATTTGGGGCAACCCCGCTGCCACCGCTCCTTACTGCAAGGACAAGGACGGTCACGGCCCGGCGTGGAACAACTCCCTGTTCGAGGACAATGCCGAGCACGGTCTGGGTATGGCCGTAGGCTACGAGGCCGTCCAGCACAAGCTGATCGCCGCTACCCAGGACATCATCGCTGCCGATGGTCCGTCCGATGAGCTCAAGGCTGCCGGCCAGGCTTGGATCGACTCCGTCAACGACGCCGAGGCCTCCAAGACCGCTGCCGCTGCCTACGTTGCCGAGCTCGAGAAGTGCGGCTGCGACGCTTCCAAGGCGATCCTCGCCGACAAGGCTTACCTCACCAAGAAGTCCTTCTGGATCTTCGGTGGCGACGGTTGGGCCTACGACATTGGCTTCGGTGGCCTGGACCACGTCCTGGCTTCCGGCCACAACGTCAACGTCTTCGTCTTCGACACCGAGGTTTACTCCAACACCGGTGGTCAGGCCTCCAAGGCCTCGAACCTGGGCCAGGTCGCTCAGTTCGCCGCTGCCGGTAAGGTGACCAAGAAGAAGTCCCTGGCCGAGATTGCCATGAGCTACGGCTACGTCTACGTGGCGCAGGTCGCCATGGGCGCCAACCCGGCTCAGACCCTCAAGGCCATTCACGAGGCCGAGGCCTACGACGGCCCGTCCCTCATCATCGGCTACAGCCCCTGCGAGATGCACTCCATCAAGAAGGGCGGCATGCAGAACTGCCAGGCCGAGATGAAGAAGGCTGTCGAGTGCGGTTACTGGAACCTCTTCCGCTTCAACCCCGAGGCTGCTGCCGGCAAGAAGTTCTCGCTCGATTCCAAGGAGCCCGCGGGCGGTTATCAGGAGTTCCTGATGAACGAGGCCCGTTACGCTTCGCTGACGCGTTCCTTCCCCGAGCGCGCCGAGGAGCTCTTCAAGGAGAATGAGCAGGCCGCTATGGACCGCTATCAGCACCTGCTGAAGCTCAAGACGGTGTACAACGAGGCCTAGGTCTCCCACCGCAGGATCTGAGGGCTAACCTTCGCGTACGTCCTCGGACATGAAAGAACCCCCGCTGCGCACTACGTGCGGCGGGGGTTCTTTCGTTCTGCGGAGTGTCCGCGAAGGTTAGCCCTCAGATCCTGCTACGACTACGTCCTCGGATTGTGTGGGCGGATGAAGGACGTAGTTGGCCGGGTATTCCGTCCCCTTCGCTGTTTCGCGGCTTCGCCGCGAAACCTCGCGCCACTTTGGGGATGGATGGGGGACTTGGCTGTTGCCGCCTTTTCGGAGCCCTTCTTTATTCCTTATGCTGGATGAAAAGCCCCTTGTTTTTGCAGGGGTGCATACTCGACTTATAAGTGCATAGAATCTCGTATAGCGCGAGTAAGATATCGCGCTGTCCGTTTTGTGTTTAGCAGAGATGTAGTTTGCATAATCCGACATAATCCTTGCTGCATTTAAATAAAGTTGCACGTAAATGGCGTAGATATGTCTGAGCTGGTGTTCTGTACGCTGAGCGGACAAAAACGACCGTTCACCGTTCCGCTATTTTCAAAATGAATAAAATGAGCGATAAAGAGAATATAAACCTTAATAAACTCGCGTATCGCACGGACGCGGGTTATTAATGGGTTGTAGGCCTTTTACAGAAAGGATTCCAGCAATGTCTAAGCCTCTTGGCAAGCCCGATCGTATTGTCGTCGCCCTTGGCGGCAACGCCCTCGGCAACAACCCCGTCGAGCAGATCGAGGCCGTGAGCAACACCGCCCACGCTCTCCTCGGTCTCATCGAGCAGGGCAACGAGATCATCATCACCCACGGCAACGGCCCGCAGGTCGGCATGATCCAGAACGCCTTCGCCGCTGCCCACGACGCCATCGGTACCCCCGAGATGCCGCTGCCCGAGTGCGGCGCCATGTCCCAGGGCTACATTGGTTATCACCTGCAGCAGGGCATCGGCCGCGAGATGCACAAGCGCTATAAGCGTTGGCACGCCGCCACCGTCGTCACCCAGATCGAGTGCGATCCGGATGATCCCGCGTTCAAGAATCCGACCAAGCCGATCGGCCCCTTCTACACCGAGGAGCAGGCCAAGGAGTTCATGGCCGAGGATCCCTCCAAGGTCTTCGTCGAGGATTCCGGCCGCGGCTGGCGTCGCGTCGTCGCTTCCCCCGATCCCAAGAAGATCGTCGAGGCTGACTCCATCCTCAACCTGCTCGACAACGAGTTCATCGTCATCGCCTGCGGTGGCGGCGGCATCCCCGTCGTCCGCGACTACGAGAACAAGGGCTGCTACAAGGGCGTTCCCGCCGTCATCGACAAGGACCTGGGCGGCGAGCTGCTGGCCGAGGACTGCGACGCCGACGTTCTGTTCCTGCTGACCGCCGTTGAGCATGTCGCCATCAACTTTGGCAAGCCCAACCAGGAGGAGCTCGAGGACCTCACCGCCGACGAGGCCGAGCGCCTGGCCGACGAGGGCCAGTTCGGCAAGGGCTCCATGGAGCCCAAGGTTCGCGCTGCCATCAAGTTTGCCCGTTCCCGCAAGGGCCGCACCTGCATCATCGGCGCTCTGGACAAGGCCGCCGAGACCATGGCTGGCCTCTCCGGTACCCGCATTCACGAGTAGTCTCTACTCTGTTGCCTCTCTCGTGGGCGCCAGGCAAAGCGCCCACAAACTAGCCTCTCTTCATGAGCCCCGCAGTCCGCTCCGACTGCGGGGCTTTTGCTATTCACCTAGTCATTGGGGACATTCTTAAACGACTAGTAGTAGGCCCACATGGCTTCGACTTCGTTGAGGACCTCTACGACGCCCCAGCGACGGGCGCTGCGGCTGGCCGAGTTGGGGTCGTAGACGCCAATCTGGTTGGCATCGTCGATGCCGTAGAGCACGATGTAGTGGCCTACGTTGGTAAACGTACCGGGGCGCACTGCGGCGATGACGGGCGCACCCGAGCGAAGTGCTTGGGTAATCGATTCGCGATCGTTATAGAGCTGTGTTCCGTTGAGCCCCAGCTGCCACGCACCGCCTGTCATAAACGACCACTCGGTGGCACCAGTGGGGGCGTAGTTGCCGGCTTCGGCCAGTGCGCATATATCGACCGGCGTCTTATCGGCGTGGCCGGTCTTAAAGATATAGACCATGGTGAGGCAAGTGGGACCGCAAGCGTTTTCGCGAATAGTGCCACCGGCATAGGGCAGCTCCGACCATGCGGGGTCAATTTGGTAGATGTGGGGCATGGTGCCGGCCTGCCATTGCGAGCGTGGGGTCGAGAACGCAAAGGAGTAACCGGGCGCGACGGGAGCTTTAAGCAGCCTGTCCTCGGCAGTGGGCTCAAGACCGGCTGATCCGTGGGAGATACAGGATCCCAAAAACACAAAGACGAGGCAGGCGGCAATGGAGCAAAGCGCAAGGCGTAGGCGGCGGGCCGGAAGCGCATGGCTTGTGGTGCGCGACGCGGAGCGAGGGGCGGAATTGCCGCGATCGCGTTGAGGTCGCGAAAAGGAGCGTTTAACGTAGTAGTCGGTCTTACGGCGATCGTAGCGGCGCGGCTGCGATGAGTCGGTCTGGCGTTGGCGCGTGCTCGTGCTCACGCGGTCTGACTGCTGCACGGTACGGCTTTGTTGCCGCGAAGAAGCCCCGGGCTGCTCTTGGGAGCGCTGCGGGTTGTCGTTGTCGGGGGTGCTTCTGGGCGTTGGCGTGGTGCGGCCGGCAAGGCGCACGCTTTGTGGCCGTTGGTCGCCGTCATTGTATCCGTATGCCATTTGAATCACCTTGCCTCATGTGTAACTTGTCTATCCTACATAAAAAGATGCACGACACATGGGTATGTGCGCCAAAAGCCTGACAAATGGTATGAACGTTGCCGCGCCGCGCGCCAAGCGTCACGGCAACAGGTCTTCAAAAGCAGACAAGATGAAAGCGTCCAAGACGAATGACGTCTCCCGCCGTTCGTCCCAAAAACGGTGCCGCTCGTTTTGCAGTTCTGCCTTCGGTCGAGCTGCGAGCGGCGCTGCTGCGCCAAGGCCGTATCTTAAAGCCATGGAATAAAAGCGCGCGGCAAAACGGACCGCGCAAGGGGTGACGCCAAGGGCGTCAAAAAGGAAAGGAGGGGAACAATGGCGGACAAGAACGCAGAAGTTGCAGTCGAGGATAACGGCGGCATGAAGAAAACGCTCTCGCTCTGGAACTTCTTCACCATCGGCTTTGGTGCCATTATCGGTACCGGTTGGGTTCTGCAGGTCGGCGACTGGATGGTCGTGGGCGGCGGTCCCGTTCCCGCTATGATCGCATTCCTCTTGGGTGCAATCTTCCTCGTGCCCGTCGGAGCTGTTTTCGGTGAGCTCACGGCTGCTATCCCCATCTCGGGCGGCATCGTCGAGTATGTCGATCGTAGCTTTGGCCGTACACTGAGCTACATCACCGGATGGCTTTTGGCCCTGGGCAACGGCATCCTGTGCCCGTGGGAAGCCATCGCCATTTCGACCCTCGTGTCCGAGATGTTCGGCAGCCTACCCGGTCTTGAGTGGCTGCGCGCCGTCAAGCTCTACACCATCCTGGGGGCCGACGTCTACCTGTTCCCGACGCTGATCGCGCTCGGCTTTGCAGTCTACGTCATCTTCCTCAACTTCCGCGGCGCCAGCTCGGCCGCCAAGCTCCAGGCCTTCCTGACCAAGGCCCTGCTCTGCGGCATGCTGCTCGCCATGGGCGTCTCGCTGTTCACCGGCTCGCCGGACAACGCCATGCCCGTGTTCTCCCAGGTCACCGGCGCTGGCGGCGGCAAGGCCGCTACCGAGAGCACCAGCCTGTTTGCCGGCATCGTGTCGGTCCTGGTTCTGACCCCGTTCTTCTACGCCGGCTTCGACACCATTCCTCAGCAGGCTGAGGAAGCAGCCGAGGGCCTCAACTGGAACAAGTTCGGCAAGATCATCTCCCTGGCCCTGCTGGCCGCCGGCGGTTTCTACATGGTCTGCATCTACTCGTTCGGTACCATTCTCGACTGGCATGAGTTTGTTAAGAGCCCGGTTCCCGCGCTTGCCTGTCTCAAGGGCATCAACATGCTCCTGTACCTGGCCATGCTCGTCATCGCCACGCTTGGACCCATGGGCCCGATGAACTCCTTCTACGGCGCAACGAGCCGCATCATGCTCGCCATGGGCCGCAAGGGCCAGCTGCCCGAGAAGTTCGCCGAGGTCGACCCCAAGTCCGGCGCTCCCAAGCTCGCCTGCGTTGTTCTGGGCGTCATCACCGTCGTCGGTCCGTTCCTGGGCAAGAACATGCTTATCCCTCTGACCAACGTGTCGGCTCTCGCCTTCATCTTCTCCTGCGGCATGGTCGCCCTCGCCTGCCTGCGCATGCGCTTCACCGAGCCCGACCTGCCTCGTCCCTACGAGGTGCCCGGTGGCAAGTTTGGCATCTCCCTCGCTATCGCTGCCTGCGCCATCATCATCGGCCTGCTTGTGATTCCGTTCTCTCCCGCCTCCCTCAACATGGTGGAGTGGAGCATCGTGATCGGCTGGTTGGCTATTGGCCTGGCCCTCATGGCTTTCACCAATTCCCGCAAAAAGTAACGCCGAGCCGGGGCGGATCAGGTGCGCGGGACCCTCTCTTCCGCGCGCCGAACCCGGCGCCACTTGGGTAGCTTTGTGAGGCCTTAACCCAACACGGCCTCGCCCACTATATGGATCCATAAGGAGGAACCATGTCCACTAAGTATGCAATCGTTGGCGGCAAGCTCATCGACGGTACCGGTGCCGAGCCGGTCGAGAACTCCCTCGTTCTCGTCGACGACAACGGCAAGATCGAGTACGCCGGCGCCATGCAGGACCTTCCCGAGGGCGTTGAGGTCATCGACGCCGCCGGCAAGACCGTCCTTCCCGGCCTGATCGACACCCACCTGCACTTCTCGGGCAACTTGACCGACGATGACACCGACTGGGTCATGCAGCCGCTTCTCGAGAAGCAGGCCGTCGCCGTCAAGCAGGCCTACGACTGCCTCACCCACGGCCTCACCACCGTCTGCGAGATCGGCCGCTTTGGTATCCAGATCCGTGACTGCATCGACAAGGGCGTCTTCAAGGGCCCGCGCGTTCTGGCCACCGGCCTTGGCTTCTGCCGCGTTGCCGGCCACGGCGACTCCCACCACTGCAGCCAGGAGCTCAACAAGGAATCGCACCCCTGGGGCGATCAGGTCGACGGTCCTTGGGATCTGCGCAAGGCCGTCCGTCGTCGCCTGCGCGAGAACCCCGATGCCATCAAGATCTGGGCTACCGGTGGCGGCATCTGGCGCTGGGACTCCGGCCGCGACCAGCACTACTGCTCCGAGGAGATTCAGGCCGTGGTCGAAGAGGCCAAGATGGTCGGCATCCCCGTGTGGAGCCACTGCTACAACAACCACGCCGCTGCCTACGATTCCGTTCGCTTTGGCTGCGAGCAGCTGATTCACGGCTTCGATATCGATGAGCGTACCATGGACCTCATGGCCGAGCAGGGCACCTTCTTCACCCCGACGATCGCCTTCCTGCCCACCTGGTACGCCACCTATCCGCCCGTCTACGTCCCCGAGCTGCACGACAAGTACGAGGGCACCCTGGTCGAGAAGGAGCTGCAGCGCAACTACGACTGCCTGCGCGAGGCCAAGAAGCGCGGCGTCGTCATGACGATCGGCTCCGACTCCTTCTCCTTCGTCACCCCGTACGGCACCTGCTCCATCGAGGAGATGTACGAGTTCGTCGACAAGATCGGCTTCACCCCGGTCGAGACCATCACCTGTGCCACTCTCAACGGTGCCAAGATGTGCCACATCGAGGACGAGACCGGTTCCATCGAGGCCGGCAAGTGCGCCGACCTGCTGGTCGTCAACGGTGACGTCGCCGCCGACATCCACGTGCTCAACACCGACAACATGGACGTCATCATGAAGGACGGCTGGATTGTCGAGGCCGGCACCTTCGGCGAGGCAAACAAGTACAGCGCCTAAGCTACCGTTCATCGATGGCTTGATGTAAAACACAGTATTTGATTGCATAATGCAATGGAGAGGGTCGCTTGCGGCCCTCTTTATTGCTATGGGGTGCGTCAGTAAGAAGGAGATGACGGTGGATCTCAATAGGCTGATTCTGGGCAAGAGCTACAACTCTACCAAGGTCTTTCGTACCGCTCAGCATGTGGTTCAAGCCATCTTGCTCGGTATTGTCGTTCCGCTGCTTATCCTGCTGCTCATCTGGGATCTAACCGATAATCCCAATCCCGTTCCGGCCGTTGTCGTCATTGCCGGCTTGGTCATGCTGTGCTTCTTCTTCTCGTACGTCTTTGTCGTTCCCGACGACCTCACATCGAGCGCTACCGACCGCACGCTCGCCATCGCGTCGAAAATATTCGCCTACACGTCGCGCGGCCTTACGCCCGAAGCTGCCCTGGGCGCCTCTAAGATCATCCTGTCCGAAACTATCGCCTCTGCCATCTGCTTTACCGACGGCAAGCAGGTGTTGGCAAGCTGGGGCGAGGACTCGGCAAAATGCCCCGCGGGCACCCCGGTGGTGCTGCGGACCACGCTCAATGTGATTAACAGCGGTGAGCAAAGCGTGTTCTCGCGCGATGCCTCGACCGAGACGGGTGGCTACTTTCCGCGCCTGCGCGCCGGTATTGTCGCACCGCTTACCGTGCGCGGGCATTGCGTGGGCACGCTCGAGCTGTATTATCCCCGTCTGAGCAGCATCGATATGCGCCAGACGGCGCTTGCCTCGGGCTTTGCCGACCTCATTTCCACGCAGCTTGCGAGCTTTGAGCTCGAGCGCCAGGACGAGCTTACGGCCCGCGTGGAGCTGCGCGCCTTGCAATCGCAGGTCGATCCTCATTTTCTATTCAATACCATCAGCACCATCGTGTCGCTCGTACGTACCGAGCCGGACAAGGCCAGGTCGCTGCTGATCGACTTTTCCAATTACTACCGTCAGACGCTTTCTGATTCCGATACCCTCACAACGCTCGAGCACGAGGTGGAGCAGGGCACTCGCTATATCAATCTTATGCAGGCTCGTTATGGCGACGGCCGTCTGCGCGTCTCGGTCGATATCGACTTTGAGGTGCGCGATTGCATGGTGCCGCCGTTTATCTTGCAGCCGTTGCTCGAAAACTGCATCAAGCACGCGCAGCGCGAGACCGAGCCGCTTTCTATTCATGTTAGGGCTTTCGAGACCGATGACGGTTTGGAGATCATCGTCGAGGACGATGGCATCGGTATGAGCGAAGAGGTCTGCGCGCATCTGTTTGAGCAACATCGCCGAGAGGAGCCCGAGAGCATTACCGCCGACGGCTCCGTCAAGCGAGGTTGCGGCCTGGCGCTCTTCAACGTGCTTCAGCGCATCCATTTCTTTTACGGAGAAGATTCCGGCATGCGCGTGAAGTCCCAGGAGGGCGTGGGAACGCAGGTCATCGTCGAGCTGAACGGCGAGCCGCATGAGCCCGCGCCGTTGACGGCGTAGTACGCGGTTGGATTGAGAGAAAAAGAGGGGAAGCACATATGTCCGAAGGCTGGAACATCTTGGTGGTTGATGACGAGCCTCCCATTAGGGCTGAGCTACGCTATCTGTTGGAAAAGGATATGCGTGTGGGTCAGATTGCCGAGGCGGGCAATGTCACCGAAGCCGTGGAGTCGATTCTGTCGAATAAGCCCGACGTGCTGTTTTTAGACATTACCATGCCCGGTCGCTCGGGAATTGAGCTTGCCGAGACGCTGCAGAACCTAAAGACGCCGCCGGTGGTTGTGTTTGTGACGGCGTTTGCCGAGTTTGCCGCCGATGCGTATAACCTCGATGCGGTCGACTATGTCGTCAAGCCGGTCGAGGACGCACGCCTGTCAAAGGCACTCGACAAGATCGAGGCAGCCTTGGGTGCCCGTCGTGTTATCCATGCTCCGCGCCAGCCTTTGCGTCTGACGGTGGACCGCGGGGGCAAAAAGGTGTTCATTCCCGTGGCGGATGTCTGCTACTTTGAGGCGCGTGCCGATTTTTGCAACGCCGTCTGCGCCGAGGGAACATACCTGATCAATGAGTCGATCTCTTCGCTCGAGCGGCGCCTGGCCTCCGAGGGCTTTATTCGCGTTCATCGCAGCTATCTGGTCAATTTGGAAGACGTGCACAATGTCGAGATTGGCTCCACGGGGTTGATGGAGCTCAGGCTCGACCGCGTGAGCTCGACGGTGCCCGTGTCCCGCCGTCGCGCTGCCGAGGTCAAGTCGCACCTGGGGCTTGCGTAAGAGGCTTGCGTGCCGTCGTTTACCATCGCGGGTTTGGCATGGGCGCGCGGTGGGCATAATGGGTGGCATCGAATGAAATCGAAAGGATCATTATGCCCGCGCTTATCACCCATCATCTGTTTGGCGAGGAAAGCATCGACCGTCTTCCGCAGGGCGTCATCACGTCCGATGAAGAGCGCATTGCCTTTATCTTGGGCAACCAAGGCCCCGACCCGTTTTTCTTTCACATTCTGACACCGCGTGTTTCCGACTGCACGCTGCTGGCGCAGGTCATGCATCGGTCGCGCATGTCTCGCCAGTTCGCGTGCCTGCGCGACGGCGTGTCGCATCTGCTGCCGCGCGACGCCAGCTTGGGTCGTGCCTTTGCGCTGGGCCTGCTGTCTCATTACGTGCTCGACCGCAACGCCCATCCTTTTGTCTATGAGCAGCAGTTTGGCATCGTGGAGTCCGATTCAGAGCTTGAGAATTCGAGCAGTCAGGTCCATGCCGTGATCGAGAGCGACCTGGATGTGCTGATGCTGCAGCTTAAACGCGATGGCGCTACGGTTGACGATTACCCGCCGGCGGGCGAGATCGTCACCACCGATCGCATCAATCGCGTGGCCGGCGTGCTGATGAGCTATGTTGCCGGACGCGTGTACGGCATTGACATTCCGGCGGGGGAGTACGGTGCTGCCGTTGCCAATATGCAGCGACTTTACCGCGCGATTGAGCCGGCCGGCTCCGCAAAGACGCGCGCGATCTCGCTGGTTGAGGGCTTGGTGCACGATTACTCGCTGCTCGACGGCCTTGCCCATCGCGTGACGACGGAGCTGCCCGAGCGCACCGGTAACCTGGGCCATCTGACATGGAAGAATCCCTTTACCGACGAGGTCTCGAACGAGAGTTTCCCCGAGGTCTTTGATCGCGCGCTGGTCGATTACGAGTGCACGGTCGCACGTTTTATCGAGACCGGTGACATGGATGCCGTGACCAGTCACGTCAACTACAGCGGTCGCGTGCTCGAAGCCGATGAGGAGTTCGACCGCGAGGAATAGGGCCCGTGCGTGCCCCTTTGCCGAATCCTTACCGGCGGTTCTGGACAATTGGGGTACGATGAACTAGCTGCATATCGGGCGAATACGAAGGGTCCCTGTCCATGAAATACACCAAGCTCGAGCGTAACTGGGTTATGTACGATGTGGGCAATTCGGCACTCGTGCTGCTCAATACCTCGGTGGTGCCCATTTACTTTAACGCCATCAATACTGGCGCTTCCTCGGCCGACCTGGTGGTCGCCTGGGGCAATGCGCAGACGATCGCCTCGCTGATCATCGCCATGCTCATGCCCATTCTGGGCGCACTTGCCGACTACGCCGGCAACAAGATCAAGTTCTTCTTGGGCTTCTTCCTCACGGGCCTGGTTCTTTGCCTGGCGCAGGCTATCCCAATGTCCGCCATGGCATTTTTGACCGTGTACGTGCTGTGCACCATCGGCCTCAACTCGTCCATGACGTTCTACGACGCCATGCTGCCCGACATTACCACCGACGAGCGCATGGACGCCGTGTCCAGCTCGGGTTATGCCTGGGGCTACATCGGTTCCACCGTGCCGTTCATCATCTGCCTGGCGCTCATCATGGGTGGCCCTGCTCTTGGCGTCCCCACCATGCTGGCAACGCGTCTGTCGTTTATCATCACTGGTGTCTGGTGGCTCATCTTTACCCTGCCTCTCATTCGCACCTATAAGCAAAAGTACGGTCGCGAGCGCGGTCCCGAGGACACCATCGGCCACATCGTGGGCGGTGTGTTCTCCGAGGTCGGACACACCATGCGCGAAATCGCCCACAACAAGACCGTGCTGGTCTACATGGTCGCGTTCTTCTTCTACATCGACGGCGTGCACACGGTCATTTCCATGGCAACCAGCTACGGCTCGGCTTTGGGCATCGATTCGACGCAGTTGGTGCTGGCGCTGCTCGTTACGCAGTTTGTTGCTTTTCCGTCTGCCATCATCTACGGCAAGCTCGCCGGACGCGTGGGCACGCTCAACATGATTCTGGTGGCCGTCGCCGCCTACATGGGCATTGTGCTGTTTGCCGCGTTCTTCCTAAAGACCGCCTTCGAATTCTGGGTGCTTGCCATTATGGTCGGCCTGTTCCAGGGCGGCGTGCAGGCGCTCAGCCGTAGCTACTTTGGCCGCATTATCCCTAAGGAAAAATCCAACGAGTACTACGGCTTCTTTGACATCTTTGGTCGTTATGCAAGCGTCATGGGCACCTTCCTGGTGTCGGTCGTCACCTCGTTGACCGGCAACCCGTCACTGGGCGTCCTTTCCATTGGCGTGTTGCTGATCGTTGGCTTTATGCTGCTGGTCCGCCTGTCCCGCATGACTCGGGCGGCAGAGCATGCCGCATAGGAGCGAGCAGCTATTGTGCCTGTCCACGGTACTCTTTTGGGGTTATCCGCAATAAACATTGCGACTTGCGAGCAATGATTTGCCCAAGTGGGTATGATGGAATCAGCTAGGTCGCGGGGCGTCGCCTGTGTTTGGCGGCGTCCCGTTTTTGTGTTGCAGGGAGGGTAAGGCATGAACGCCACAGTCGTGATTCCAACGTATTGGGCGGGCGATGACGCTTGCGCAAACGCCCCTGGCACCTATGACCATTCGACACGACTCAACGCCGACAATCCCGAACTCGACCGCTGTCTGGCCTCGCTTGAGCAGGTGCGCGACATCCCGCGCATCATCCTTTTGGTGGTCTGTCCCGTTTCTGCCACAGCCGATGTGTCGCTGCGCGTGCACGAGATTGTCGACGCGCATCCCACGCTCAAGGTCACCGTTGTCACCAACACCCAGGCCTCGCATATCGCAGACCGGGTTGCTCAGATCGCGCCCAAGGGTTCGGGCGAGTGCGTGAGCCTGCGAGGCTACGGTGCCATCCGCAATATGGGGCTAGCCTGTGCCGCCGTGCTGGGGCATGACGCGGTTATCTTCTTGGATGACGATGAGACTGTCATCGACGCCGACTTTATGAAGCGCGCGACCTATGCGTTGGGGCAGCAGACGCGTCAGGGCTTGCCGATCTTGGTCAAGAGCGGTTATTTCTACGATCGCGACGGCTCGCCGCTGGCTCCCACGGACAAAGCGGGCATCTGCCATCGTTGGTGGACCAAGCGCATCGAGTTCAACCGTTGGATGAAAAAGGCGCTCTCGGGCACCCGCATCTCGCGTTCCAACTACGTGTGCGGCGGCCTGATGGCCCTGCACGCCCGCGCCTTTACGCGTGTGGCCTTTGACCCGTTTATCACCCGCGGCGAGGACTTGGATTACCTCTTTAACATGCGCATGTTTGGCTACGACGTGTGGTTCGATAACGAGTGGACCGTGCGCCATCTGCCTCCGGAGTCCGAAAAGCGCTCACCGCGCTTTATGCAGGATGTATACCGTTGGTACTACGAACGGGCCAAGTTGACATTCGCCGCGCATCAAAAGGAGCTCATTCCCGTTACGGCGGCATCGCTCATGCCCTACCCGGGCCCGTGGATTTCGCGCGAGCTCGACGACCGCGTGCGCAAGACCGCTATGGTCCGCAGCGTGTTTACCCGCGAGCATGAGGGCTACCTGCGCATCTGGCGCCATGGTATCGACGAGGCAAAGGCCTATGCGCGCCAAAACGCTGCAAGCTACCTGCGTTTCCAGAGCTTTTGGCCCAAGATCATGGACGGGCTTTGGCGTGACGCACAACTGATCAGTATCCTGGAGGGGGCCGAATGATCGACCGCCGCGCCCAGCGCGATAGTTCAATATCAATCTTTCGCATCATTGCCGTTGCCTGCGCCATTTGCGTGCTGGTGTACTTTATTTTTGCCTTGGTGACCGGTATCGAGCCGATCGCCACGGTGATTGCCTGCGCGCTGCTGTGCATCTTTCTGTGCATCTTTATCTTTTTGACGCTCAATCCCGATTCGGTGCGCTCCCAGTACACCGAGGAGACGCTCTCGGTGGCCTCGGCCATGCTCGAGGACATTAAGGGCGGTCTGACGCAGGAGTCAGCGCGTTTGGTGTGCCGGCGCATTTTGCCCGAGACGCGCGCCATGACGGTGGCCATCACCGACGAGGACAACGTGCTTGCCTGCGCGGGCGAGTTTGAGGAAAAACTGCTGCCCGATACTCCCATCCACACGCTTGCCACACGCTACGTTATCGAACATGGCATCGTGCAGTCGTTCAACCGTATGGTGGATGTCGTGGGCTCGGACGGCTCGCACAACCAAGTCCCCGCCGGCATTATCGCCCCCATCAAGGTGGGCGATCGTACCGTCGGCACGCTCAAGTTCTACTACAAGACCCCGCGCGCCGTCGACCGTACCCAGTATGCGCTTGCCTCGGGCTTTGCCGAGATCTTGTCCACGCAGCTCGCCATCCACGAGCTCGAGGTGCAAAAGGAACTCACAGCGCGCGCCGAGGTGCGTGCGCTGCAGGCGCAGATTAACCCGCACTTCCTGTTCAACACGCTGAACACCATTGCATCGTTTACGCGCACCGACCCGCTGCGGGCCCGCGAACTGCTTCGTGAGTTCTCATCGTTCTATCGTGCCACGCTCGACAACTCGGGATCGCTTATTCCGGTCTCGCGCGAGGTCGCACAGACCAAGCGCTACCTTACCTTTGAGAAGGCCCGCTTTGGCGAGGACCGCGTGCTTGCGACGTTCGATGTGTCCGAGGACGTGGAAGATACGCTGGTGCCGGCGTTCGTGATCCAGCCGATTGTCGAGAACGCCGTGCGTCATGGTATGGGCGATGACGACGCCCTGAGGATCGACGTGACCGTTCACCAAGACGGCGAGGATGCAATCTTGATTGCCGTGGCCGATAATGGCGTGGGCATGGATGAGGGTACCGCCGCCAGACTGTTTGACGAGCGTTCTGCCCGTCCCGACGCCAGCTCTCCCCAGGGTGGCGGCGCCGGTGTGGCCATGCACAATATTTCGGAGCGCATCCATCGCTTTTATGGGCCGCACTCCTATACGCGTGTCGAATCGGCGCCGGGCAAGGGCACCAAAGTGCTCCTTCATCTTGATTTGTCAGAGAGCATCTTTGACATTCAAGAGTAAAATAAAAGGCTACGGGCTCAACGTCATGCGACGGATGCCCGGCGTAGTTAGTTGACGAAAGGTTTTATCCCTATGCTGCGTGCGATGATTGTGGATGATGAGGCGCCGGCTCGCTCGGAGCTTCGCTTCCTGCTCGAGCAAACGGGCAAGATCGGCACGATCACGGAGGCGTCGAGCGTCCGCTCCGCCATCGAGATGCTTATGGAAAGTCGCGTGGATGTCGTGTTTCTCGATATCTCGATGCCCGGTGCCTCGGGCCTGCAACTTGCCGAGGCGCTGCATAAGCTCAAAAATCCGCCGGCGATCGTGTTTGTGACTGCGTATAGTGACCATGCGGTCGAGGCATTCGACGTGGATGCCGTCGATTATCTGATGAAGCCGGTCGAGGAAGCTCGCTTGGATCGCGCGATCGAGAAGGTCATGCAACGCGCCAAGCCGGTTACGGACAGCAAGGTGACCATCGAGCGTATCCCGGTGGAAAAGGGTGGCCGCAAGGTGCTCATTCCCGTGGACGACATTCGCTTTATCATGGCCAAGGACGATTACTCCTGCATCTATACCGTCGATGATCGCTTTTTGTCGACGACCTCGCTGGCGCAGTTTGAGGCCAAGCTCTGCGACTTTGGCTTCTTCCGTGTTCACCGCCGCTATATCGTCAACTTGGCGTGCGTCACGGATGTGGAGACGGTGCCCTCGGGCGCCATCCAGCTGGGCATTACGGGCGTCGACGAACGCGTGCCGGTTTCGCGCCGCCGCGTCGTGCCGCTTAAGAAGGCCCTGAGTCTCTAGCACACTGGCCCCGCAGCCCTGTAGACCTATCGTCTGCGGAGGCGTGGGGCCTTTTTGTATGTATCTGCCGAATCGTTTTTTTGCGGAAGGGATCCCATGAACAGTGCAAGCGCCAAGCGTATCGACATCATCTCGGACACCCACGGCTATCTTTCGCCTGCGCTCTTGGATGAGCTTGAGGGCGCAGACCTGATCATCCACGCCGGCGACCTCACGTCGGAGATGGACTACGAGCACCTATGCACCATCGCCCCCGTGCGGGCCGTACTGGGCAACAACGATTACTACCGTGACTACGGCCCCGATGTAGACCGTCTTGCACTCTTTACCTACGAAGGCCTCAAATTCGCCGTAGCTCACTACCGCGAAGACCTTCCGGTGGGATCCGTAGACGTAGCCATCAACGGCCACACCCACGTAACCAAAGAAGCCCAAGTGGGCCGTTGCTTAGTCCTCAACCCGGGCAGCGCCAGCTACCCCAGAGGCACCCGAGGCCCCACCATGGCCAGAATGCTAGTAAAAGACGGCAAGATCCTAAGCACTAACTTTATTGACCTAGAGTAATCACAACAAAAACGGGGGATGCAGATGCGTCCCCCGTTTCCATTTGAGCCAATGGCCGAGCTTCAACAAGAACCTTAGACAACCCCGCCGCGGAGAACGGGGCCGCCGAGCCGCGAAGCGGCGAGCAACAACAACGGCTCGAACAAAGTGACGGCAGGGAGGGCTTCCGGGGCCGAGGGCCGGGGTTAAGTTTGTCGCGAGTTCCGCACGCAAAGGAAAGCACTTAATGTGCTTTCCGTCTTGCGCAGGACTGTAGAGCAGCAAACTTAACCCCCGCCCTCGGCCCCGGAAGCCCTCCCGGATGGCCCCAAAAAATTTTTCAAAAAAGTTGTTGCGCGCCGGACAGACTTCTGTGTATACTAATCCCCGCAGCGCACGCGAGCGGAAACAAACGCGAACGCCTGCCTGGGGAGTTAGCTCAGTTTGGTTAGAGCGCCGGCCTGTCACGTCGGAGGTCGCGGGTTCGAGCCCCGTACTTCCCGCCAACGCAATTAAAGCCACGTCTTCGGACGTGGCTTTTTGCGTTTGATGCACTTTGTTTCGATAGAACGATCGCCCTGGTGCATCTTCGCCCAGAATCCCCGCGCCTTCGGGAACGCAAGTAAAATCTAATAAGTATATCTGTCTGAACAACAGCTTTGTTGCGCAACACCTGTTCTACGAGACAGGGGGTTAGGTTATACTAAATTGCACTGTGCGCCGCATCTGATGCATTTCGCTCCAAGCGCGGCACTCAGTGGATATCCGATTTACCATTTGGATGTCCTGGCGGTCATTTAGCGTCTCGACACAAGCTCGGCCCCGGAGCTCGTTCGAGCTGTTCGTATTCCTTGAAAGGGGAAAAATGGACATATCGAGGAAGACTGATTACGCCCTTCGCATGCTGGCGATGCTTGCCGAGGATCCGGAGCGTTTGCTTTCTGTTCGCACCGCTGCCGAAGAGGTCAATGTCCCGTATTCGTTTGCCCGCTCGATTCAGCACGGTTTGGTCCAGGCCGGTATTGTGGAGAGCCTGCGTGGCGTCCACGGTGGCATGCGTCTCAAGGTCAGTCCGGACGACGTCACTATCCGCCAGGTCGTCGAGGCCGTTCAGGGTCCTATGGTTATGAACGATTGCACCGCGCCCGATGGTGACTGTGCGCGCATGGGCGCGTGCTGCTATCATCCCCTGTGGGCCGGAGCCCAGGCGTTGATGCGCGACTACCTCGATTCCGTTTCGCTCGGCGACATCGTCGCTCACCGCCAGTTCCCGGCCGTCGATCCCAAGTTCGCCGACCGCGAAGCGTTTCCCGAGTACGCCACCTGCGCGTGCGCTTACCGGGAGGAATAGCGCCGCATAAGGAGCATAGCCATGATTCAGGACCCCTTTCGTTCGATGATTCGTTCGGAAGGGGTCCTGCGTTATCGCGACCTTCCGTGGCGCCGCACACGCGATCCGTACATCATTTGGCTTTCTGAGGTCATGCTGCAGCAAACGCAGGTGCCGCGTGTGGAGGCGCGCATGCCGGTGTGGCTCGATCGTTTTCCGACTGTGCAGGCGCTTGCCCAGGCCGCGCCTTCCGATGTTTTGGACGCTTGGCAGGGCATGGGCTACAACCGACGCGCTCTGGCGCTTCATGGGGCCGCTCAGCGCGTTGTAGAGGACTGGGACGGGGAGTTTCCGCGTGAGACGCGTGACTTGGTCGCTCTGCCCGGCATTGGCCCGGCAACGGCGCAGGGCATCCGTTCGTTTGCGTTTGATCTTCCAGGCGTGTATCTAGAGACCAATGTGCGCACGGTCTTTTTGCATCATTTCTTTCCCGATGTGCCGGCCGTTCCCGATCGCGAGCTGGTGCCGCTGATTCAAGCCGCCTGTCCGGCGGCCCCTGGTGCGGCGGCGGATGAGATTGCGCCCTTTGCCGTGCCTCAAGACGATGCCGACACGCCGCGCGCGTGGTATTACGCGTTGCTGGATTACGGCGCGTATCTTAAAAAGACGCTGCCCAATCCGTCCAGGCGGTCGGCGGGCTATAGTCGTCAGTCCAAGTTTGAGGGCTCGCGCCGCCAAAAGCGCGCGCATATCGTGCGTATGTTGTTGGCAGCGCGCGATGGGCAGCCGGCGGGGATTACGCTTGCTGATGCCGTGGTGGGCGTCAACGAGATGGAAGCGGCAGCCGGTCGCGGGCCGGTCGAGTGCGACTTGATCGCGGGCATTCTGGCTGACCTGGAGCGCGAGGGCTTTTGCCGAGCCGAGGACGATCGTTGGTTGAGCATCTAGCCTATGCAAATCTGAAGAACAGGATTGTAAGGTTTAGATTTTCGGCATGAGGGCATCCTAAAGACGAGGCCGCTCGAAGCCTACGGGCGGCATATGTTGAAGGGAAGTACACCTATGGATTTTGAGAACTCCCAAACCAAGAAGAACCTCGAGACCGCTTTTGCCGGTGAGTCCCAGGCACACACCAAGTATCGCTACTATGCATCCAAGGCCAAGAAGGATGGCTACGTTCAGATTTCGAATATCTTTGCCGAGACCGCAGGCAACGAGTCCGAGCACGCCAAGCTGTGGTTTAAGTATCTGCACGACGGCGCCGTCCCCGATACCCTGGACAATCTGCGCGATGCCGCCGCAGGAGAGAACTACGAGTGGACCACGATGTACGACGAGTTCGCCAAGACCGCCGAGGAGGAGGGCTTTGCCGAGATCGCCGAGAAGTTCCGTGGCGTCGCCGCCGTCGAGAAGGCCCACGAGGAGCGCTACAACAAACTCGTCGAGCGCATCGAGTCGGGCGAGGTGTTTGAGCGTGAGGGTGTAAAGGTGTGGAAGTGCCTGAACTGCGGGCACCTGCACGTTGGTGCCGAGGCGCCTGAGGTGTGCCCGGTGTGTAACCACCCGAAGGCGTACTTTGAGGAGCAGGTGGTGAACTACTAGCGCCGATACGAACGTGGACTGCGGGGCGCAGGGCGGGAGGCCGGATCGCCTTCCCTCCCCGCTCACGGCTCCGCAGGGTCGCGTTGAGGGAAGGCGATCCGGCCTCCCGCCCTGCGCTCCGGCTTCGGGTCGTTGCGTGCTCGTTACAGAAAAGCTGATAAGAAGTTTGTGTGCCGCCCCTTTTGGGGCGGCACGTTTTTGTATGGGGCTGGTTGGGACGGCACCGTCTGGTTGGGACGGCACCGTCTGGTTGGGACGGCACCGTTCATGGGTGGGGTACACTGGGTAGCGACTTTTAGTTTATCTACTACCTGATGGGGTGTTTTTTATGGGCAAGAAGTCTCGGGCTCGGGTTGCTGCGGCGGGAACTCGCAAGGATCCTGGTCGTCGGGTTGCCGAGGGTAAAAAGGCCGATCGTGCCGAGAAGGACAAGAAAGTCGGCGCGCATGCTCATCCTGAGTGGGCGCCTCATTTGAATTCGGCTAGTGAGGATTTGACTGCCAAGTTGTTTACTCTGGTCGAGGTAATTTTGGGCGTGGTGCCCCTTGTGGTTATCGGTTTATTCTTGGCTTCGAAGGACGCCACGAGTGTCGATAAACTCACCGAGGTCTTTTCGCAGGACCCCTCGATGGTGGTCTCGTTTATTTCTGCGTGCTTGCAGCCGTTTGTGGCGTACATGCTGTATATGGTCTACCGCAAATACTGCGAGGGTGATGCGGGCTTTGCCGCCGGTAACCTGATCGGTCTTTTGTGCTCCGAGATCCTACTGCTCAATATCCCGGGCGTCATCGGTATGGGCATCTTGCTGTGGCGTGTTTGGCGCAACGTCGCCCCGCACTTTGAGAGCTGGTTGTTTGAACGCCGTGCAATGGGCGTGCTGGCAGACATCGCGGGCTCGCTCGTGATTCTAGCCTTGGCGTTTATGTGCGCCACCGCCACCCGAGGTCTCGCGGGCATCTAAAGCTGCCTCCACCGACTGCGGAGCACGGGGCGGGGAAACACCTTTCCCTCTCGCTCACGGCTGCGCAGGTCGCGCGAGGTAAAGGTGTTTCCCTACCCTGTGCTCCGGCTTCGGGTCGTCGCGTGCTTGCTACTGAAAAACTGATAAGAAGTTAGCGTGCCGCCCCTTTTGGGGCGGCACGTTTTTGTATGGGGTCCCTGTCTTCACAATTTCCGTCAAGCTTTTGGTTAGATTTTGGTCAGTTGGCGTAAGGGCGGAAGGCCAAAAGATTGCTGACGAAAAAAGCTCAGAGAAAGTGCTGGTAGGGGAGTTGTTGAGCTTTTCGACAGCTTTTGAGCAAAAGAAACTTTGTGGCTATTGCCGGCGATTGCGTTGTCGCGGTCATGGCGGTGCGGGATGCTGGTCGTAAGCGTCGAATGCTCCGATTTTGGAGGCCAGCATGGATCTGTTTCTTGAGACTCCGCAGCAACAAGCCGAGCGCATGTTGCGTCAGCAGCAACGACTCATGGAGATACAAATGCAAGGGGCGGCAGTCCAGCCCTTTGCGCAAAATGTCGTGCCCGCTGCTGTACCTGCAGCTGTGCCCGGGTGCGAATCGGCACCAGAGGCCTATTCCGTACAGCAAGATTCATATGCGCAGGAGCTCGCGTTCGACAAGCGTCGTGCGCGTCGTCGCCGTGTGGGCCAGCGCTTGCGCATATTGGCGATGATCGTGCTCATCCCGTTAGGGCTTGCGGCCATCTTTCTGGCGTCGTATGCCCTCACGTGCATCCTCAACGGCGCATCGCCCAACGAGGTGCTCCAACATCTGTCAGCCCTCGGCCAGCGCCTAGGCGATGTCGTAACAACCATTCGCGCCGGCTGGGAGAGCTAGCGTTTGTAACATTAGGACTTCTAGGGTGTAGGGATTATCGCCACGAGCGGAATTCTTGCATCCTGTTGGTCCTGTCGTGCGACTGAATAGTATTATTGAAGTTGAATAATAATAGGATTTGTTATGTATAAGCAGGATTTAGAGCAGACTCTGTTGGGCATTGACGAAGAGGCAGAGCTGGAAATAGGTCCAAGAGACGACAGGCCGAGCGTTGTATTGGTGGGAGGAAGCGCCTTCATGCTAAACGATGTGACGAATCGTTCGGTTACACATGACATCGATGTGTTTGAGGCGGACAGGTGCCTCCGCGAGATCATAGCTCGATACCCCGAGGTGAATGGTATGGCGGTGGCATATTGTAATCAGATGCCATTCAATTACGAAGATCGTTTGATCCCCTTGGATATTGGGGCGCGTTTTATCAGGTACTTTACGCCATCCTTGGAGGATCTGGCGGTAATGAAGCTCTATGCCTTCCGTCCGAACGACATCATCGATCTTCATAGTCAGGCATTCGTCGACCGACTTGATTGGGGGCTGCTCGAACGGCTTATATTCGACGAGGGAGAAGCACTGGCGTCGTCGCCTTCGGAGCGGAGTTATCAAGAGATGGTCTGCGCATACAGGCAATACAAAAAGGAGGTGCTCGGTTGAATCTGACCTTTGAGGGATTCTTAAAAGGCTATTGCCGAGAGCTATCCGGACAGCAGTCGCTGAGTTTTAGAAAATTGGTTGAGCAGGCGATGACGGATGCGCCGCGCGTGGCGGAGCCTCTGTTTTTGCTCGCTTTGGCGCAAAGAAAAGCCGAATACGTTCTGGGTTTATCCGAGGGCTCGTGGATGGAACGGGATTACCGAGACGTTTTATCCTTGTACGGTCAAGCGGGTAGCATGGCGTCTCTATGCGCCAAAAGTGAGCTCCCTAATCGTTATGCCAACGTTTGGCGTGCGTATAGAGCGGTGAAGGAAAAGCCGGCGGCCGATAGAAGGGTGAACGCCCTGATGAGAAAGAAAACGCTGGAAGCATTGGAGGAATCGGGTGTAACGCGCTATGGCCTCTGCCGTGCTCTGCGCCTGAATAAAGGAAACGTATACGCATACTTGGCCGGTGATGACTCAAAGGTGAGCAGGGAGACGGCGCGCCGCATTATGGAATATGCGGAGGAGAGGGGCGCCCAAGAAGGGGCCGGGCGCCCGGTGCGTATGGCGGGGTAAGATTGATCGCGGTTTTGATTGGTGCTCGATTGGGTTTGTTGGGCGGAGTTTATGTCTGCTATTGATATTGTGCTTGTTGTGATCGCCTTGGTGGCGGTGGGGGTTGCTGTGGCTTGCGCCCTCCAGCTCAAGAGCCTGCGTGCCGAGTTGCGGGAGCGTGGCGACAGTAGCGCGGAAACGCTGACAGCACTCGAGCAGGCCAACAACGCGCTCGATGCCCTGAACGTCGCGCTGGCCGAAACTCGCCGCACGGCCAATGCCATCGCGCAGCAGCAGACGACAGATGCGGCCGTGGAGCAGCAACGTTACCTGACCATCGCACGTGAGTTTTCGCAAGCTGGTGACCGGATGGATGACCTGCGCCGCGAGACGGCCCAACAGCTCGGTGCCAACCGCGAGGGTATCGAGCATCGCCTGGACAAGGTGCGCGAAACGGTCGATGCTCAGCTGGGCGCCATCCGCAAAGACAACAACGTGCAGCTCGATCAAATGCGTGCGACGGTGGACGAGAAGCTCTCCCGCACGCTCAACGACCGACTGTCGGCATCGTTTAAGCAGGTGAGCGACCAGCTCGAGGCCGTGTACAAGGGCCTGGGCGACATGCAGTCCATCGCCACCGGCGTGGGCGACCTTAAGCGCGTGCTGGGCAACGTGAAGGCGCGTGGCATTTTGGGCGAGGTGCAGCTGGGTGCAATTCTGGCGGACATCCTTACGCCCGACCAGTATCTGGAAAACGTCGCCACCAAGCCCGGCGCCTCGGAGCGCGTTGAGTTTGCCGTCAAGCTGCCGGTGGACGAGGGCGATCCCGTGCTGCTGCCGATCGACTCCAAATTCCCGGGCGACGCGTACGAGCACTTGCTCGACGCGCAGGAGTCGGGCGATGCGGAGACCGTGGCGGCTGCGCGCAAGACGCTCGACACCATGGTCAAGCGCGAGGCAAAGGACATTTGTGAAAAGTACCTGAGTGTGCCGGCAACGACCAACTTTGGCATCATGTTCGTGCCGTTTGAAGGGCTGTACGCCGAGGTCGTCAGCCGCTCCGGGCTTATCGAGACCCTGGGCCGCGACTATCACGTCAACGTTGCCGGCCCCAGCACCATGGCGGCCATTCTCAACAGCCTGCAGATGAGCTACCAGACGTTTAGGCTGCAAAAACGCACCGACGATGTACTGCGAGTGCTCTCCGCCGTCAAGGCCGAGCTGCCGCGCTATCAAAAGGCGCTGCGCCGCGCCCAGCAGCAGATCGAGACCGCGGGTAAAACGGTCGAGGGCATTATCACCACGCGCACCAACGTCATGGAGCGCAAACTCAAGGATATCGACGCGCTGGAAGACGCCGACCAAGCCGATGAGATCTTGGGACTCACGCCCGCGGGCCTTTCCACAGACCAAGAAGGCGAGGACTAATTGCAACAAGGCAGCGGGGCACCGGCGCAAACGCGGGCACCCCGCTGCCTTTCACATCGCGCTTGCCTGAAGTGCGCTTTAGTGTGCAACAATGGCGTTTCGCCCTATCAGACGCGAAAGGAAGCCCATGTCTCAGAGAAACACCAGTCCGCTCAGCCGCTCCACCGTGCGTCGCACGCTGCAGCGGTTTTGGGGTGTCACGCGCACGCAGCCGCTGATTGTCTTTCTCTCGGTGTTCTCGTCGGCGGGCTACATCTTTTTGCTGACGTTTGCCAATACCTATGTGATGGCCCTCATTGTCGACCGCGTTCAAGCCGGTCCCGTGGCGGGTGATCAGGTGTTTGAGGTCTTCGGCCCCTATATCCTGGCGCTCGTACTCGTTAACCTGGTGGGCCAAATCCTCTCCAAGCTGCAGGACTACACCGTCTACAAGCTCGAGATTGCGGGCAACTATCACCTGGCGCGCCTGTGCTTCGACACGCTCTCCAATCAATCCATGACATTTCACACCAGCCGCTTTGGCGGATCGCTCGTGAGCCAGACGAGCCGTTTTATGAGCGGCTACACGGGGCTGGTGGACGTGACGGTGTATTCGCTCATCCCCACCATCACCTCGGTTGTCTGCACGGTGGCAGCACTCGCCCCGGTGGTGCCGACGTTTACCGTGATCCTGGTGGGCATCATGGTCGTCTACATCGCGTTTGTCTGGCTTATGTACAAGCGCATCATGCCGCTTTCGGCCGCGACGTCCGCCGCGCAGAACAAGCTGTCGGGCGTGCTGTCCGATGCGGTCACGAATATCCTGGCCGTCAAGACCTGTGGGCGCGAGGACTTTGAGCGCGACCTGTTCGATGCCGCCGACCGCGCTGCGCGCGATGCCGAAACGGTATCGATGCACGCCATGATGCAACGCAACTTTACGACCTCGGGCCTTATCGTTATCACCATGGCCGTGGTGAGTGTGTTCGTCGCGGGCGGCAACGCGTGGTTTGGCATCTCTGCCGGCGCGCTCGTCATGATCTTTACCTATACGTACAACCTCACCATGCGTCTGAACTACGTGAGCTCCATGATGCAGCGCATCAACCGCGCGCTGGGCGATGCGGCCGAGATGACGCGCGTGCTGGACGAGCCGTGTCTGGTGGCAGACGACGAGAACGCCCCCGAGCTCAAGGTGAGCGAGGGCGCGATTGATTTTGAGCACTTGAGCTTTGCATACCGTGATGCCGCGGCGGGCGAGAGCGTGTTCGACGACCTGACGCTCCATGTGGCGGCGGGCCAGCGCGTGGGCCTGGTGGGCAAATCGGGCTCGGGCAAGACGACGCTCACCAAGTTGTTGTTGCGCCTGGACGATGTACAGGGCGGCCGCGTGCTCGTGGACGGCCAGGACGTCTCGCGCTGCACGCAGCAGAGCCTGCGCCGTCAGGTTGCCTACGTGCCGCAGGAGGCGCTGCTGTTCCATCGCTCCATTCGCGAGAATATCGCCTACGGCCGCCCTGACGCCACCGACGAGCAGATCCGCGAGGCTGCGCGCCTGGCCAACGCGACCGAGTTTATCGACCGCCTGCCCCGTGGCTTTGACACCATGGTGGGCGAGCGCGGCGTTAAGCTTTCGGGCGGCCAGCGCCAGCGCGTGGCCATCGCCCGTGCCATTCTCACTGACGCGCCGATTCTGGTGCTCGACGAGGCGACGTCTGCCCTCGACAGCGAGTCCGAGGCGCTGGTGCAGGAAGCGCTCGAGAACCTGATGCGCGGGCGCACCTCCATTGTGGTGGCGCATCGCCTGTCCACCGTGGCAGCGCTCGATCGCATCGTGGTGTTGGCCGACGGCGAGATTGTCGAAGATGGCACGCATGCTCAGCTCGTCGAGGCGGACGGCGAATACGCAAGCCTGTGGAGCCGCCAGACCGGCGCATTTTTGGAGGCTTAAGGCCCCCGTACGTGGGACAATCGTTTTCGTGAAGTTATGTTTCTGCCGAGCCGAGGAGTCGTTATGCCACGCGAGACCAATGCCGCCAAACGCGAGCGCGCCATCGAGGTGTGCGAGCGCCTTAACCGTCGCTATGGCCCGGTCGAGTGCTTCTTGGACCACGAGAATCCCTTTAGGCTGCTCATCGCGGTACTGCTCTCGGCTCAAACGACCGACGCGCAAGTCAACAAGGTGACGCCGCGGCTGTTTGCCCAGTGGCCCACGCCCGAGGCCATGGCCGGGGCGAGCGTGGCTGACGTGGCAGACACCATCAAGTCACTCGGCTTCTACAAGAGCAAAGCCAAGCATGCCGTCGAGGCCGCGCAGATGATCGTCGCCGACTATGGCGGCGAGGTGCCGGCCGACATGAAGGAACTCGTGAAGCTGCCGGGCGTGGGACGCAAGACGGCGAACATCGTGCTCAACGTGGGGTATGGCATCGTGGAGGGCATTGCGGTGGACACGCATGTCAACCGCATTGCGCACCGCCTGATGCTGAGTCCCAAGACGCATGCAAAGGAGCCGCTCAAGACCGAGCAGGATCTGCTCAAGATTTTGCCGCACGAGTATTGGGAGTCGGTTAACCATCAGTGGATCACCTTCGGTCGCGAGATCTGCGACGCCCGCAAACCCAAGTGTGACGAGTGCCCGCTGGCAGATTTGTGCCCCAGCGTGCGCGTAGCGGGGTAGGGCGGAACGCATCTTCGTCTGGCGTTTTTTGCGGGGCTGGGTTTGCCCTTGAGCCGGAGTCCTCTCCATGCGCTACCATGACAGTCAATGTATTTGACGTACGACCCGCCGAGCTTGCCCCGGCGGGCTTTTGGCGTTGCAATGCCGGAGGAACAGCATGCTCATTCACCGTATAGCCGCGCAGCTCTACACTGCCGAGGCGCTGCAGACCGTCGAGGCCGGACTCGATGCCGGCGAGGACGTGACGCTGGCTGTGTCGCAGTCGGGCCGCACGCTTATGGCGGCCGCCCAGTTTGCGCGCCGTCCGCGCCCGACGGTCTACATTGTGAGCGGCGAGGACGCGGCCGATCGCGCCGCGCGCAGCCTTGCCGCCTACGTGGGCCTGGCGCACGTGTGCCGTTTTCCCGAGCGCAAGGACTATCCGTGGCGCGAGCAGGCGCCCGACGACGCCGTGGTGGCGCAGCGCTGCGAGGCTCTGGGGCGCATCGTGCGCGGGGACAACTGCATCATGGTCGCCTCGGCTCGCGCGCTGCTGCGCTGCGTACCGCCGGTCGAGAGTCGCTATTGGGAGTCCACTACTTTTGCGGTGGGCGAGGAGATTCCTTTTGACGAGGTGCCGCAGCGCCTGGTGGGCATGGGCTACACCAATGCCGGCGCCGCCGACGCGCCCGGTCTGTTCCGCGTGCACGGCGACACCGTCGAGGTGTTCCCTGCACAGGAAAAGGCACCCGTGCGCATTGAGTTCTTTGGCGACGAGATTGACCGCATCCGCCGCATGGTGAGCTCAACGGGGCAGACCATCGGCAACGAGGACAGTATCGAGATCTTCCCCTGCCGTGAGCTGGCGCTTACCGACGATGCCGTTCACAACATGCACGTGGCGCTCTACCGCGCAAGCCAGGACGACAGCAAACTGGCAGCGCTGCTCGAGATGGTGGATGCGCGCATCGTCACGCCCGAGCTCGATCGCTTTTTGCCGGTGATGTACGGCCAGACCGTGAGCCCGCTGTCACACGTGAGCGGCAAGGCGCTCGTGGTACTGTCCGAGCCGCGCTCGCTGTTCGACGACTGCCTGCGTGCCTACGAGGATATCGAGGCCCGTGCCGGCGAGGCGGGGGTCGACCGTCTGGACGGCCTGTATGTACGTGCCCAGCAGCTCGATTTTGGTGCCCAGCAGCGCTTGAACTATGTGAGCCTCATCCGTGCCGGCGGTGCGGTGACGGCAGAGCTCAAGATTGAGCAGCCGGCCATCGCAGGCTCGGACAACCGTTTTATGACGCGTATCCAGGAGGTTGTGGGCAAGCGCTATGCCTGCGTGTTTGCCATCCCCGACCGCGGTGCGCGCGAGTCGATGGAGCTCACCTTTGGCGACGAGGGCATTACCTTTGAGGAGTCGCTGACGGCAGCGCCCGAAAACGCCGGCGTTATCGGCGAGCGCGTGCGCGTGGCAGCGGCGGATTCCGCCGACCGTGCCGCACGCCAGGAGGCCCATGCTTCCATTCGCGAGCGTAAGGCGGATGCGCTCAACGCCCGCTCACTCGAGGCGGGCGCCGCGCAGGCTGCCGCCGGTGCCGCCGTGCCCACCATCTCGCGCGGACGCGTGACCTTTGTGGATGCCGCCCTGCCGCAGGGCGTGGTGGTGCCCGATGCCAACCTAGCCGTGTTCTCGATCGCCGACCTCAACGCCCGCATGGACGCCAACCGCGCACGCAGCCGCCGCAAGGTGGACATTACGCAGATCACCTTCCCGTTTAAGCCGGGCGACTACGTGGTGCACGCCACTCACGGCATCGCGCTCTTTAGCGAGATCGCGCGCCAAGAAGTGGGCGGCAAGGAGCGCGACTACTTTTTGCTGGAATATGCCGACGGCGACAAGCTCTACGTGCCGTTGGAGCAGATCGACCGCATCACGCGCTATGTTGGCCCCGACGGTGATAAGCCGCGTCTGACCAGACTCAACACCGCCGACTGGACGCGTGCCACCAACAAGGCGCGCAAGAACGCCAAAAAGCTGGCGTTTGACCTGGTCGACCTGTATACGCGCCGCTCGTCGATTACCGGTATCGCCTGCCCGCCCGACACGCCCGAGCAGATCGAGATGGAGGAGAGCTTCCCCTACGACGAGACGCGCGACCAGCTGGACGCCATCGCCGACATCAAGGCCGACATGGAGGCGCCCAAGCCCATGGACCGCCTGCTGTGCGGCGACGTGGGTTTCGGCAAGACCGAGGTTGCCCTGCGCGCGGCGTTTAAGTGCGTGGACTCCGGCCGCCAAGTCATGGTGCTCTGCCCCACGACCATTCTGGCCCAGCAGCACTACGAGACGTTCTTTGAGCGCTTTGCCCCGTTTGGCCTGGAGGTCGAAGTGCTCAGCCGCTTCCGCACCCCGGCGCAGCAGAAGCGCGCGCTTAAGGCGTTTGCCGAGGGCACGATTGATGTGCTCATCGGCACGCACCGTCTGCTTTCGGCCGACGTGAACCCCAAGAACCTGGGCATGGTGATCATCGACGAAGAGCAGCGCTTTGGCGTGCAGCACAAGGAGCAGCTCAAAAATCTGCGCGAGCAAATCGACGTGCTCACGCTCTCGGCAACGCCTATTCCGCGAACCATGCAGATGGCCACGAGCGGCGTGCGCGACATGAGCCTGATCACCACGCCGCCGACTGGGCGTCGTCCCGTGATCGTGCACGTGGGGGAGTACGACCCCGACGTGGTGAGCGCGGCGATTCGCCTGGAGGTGGGTCGCGGCGGTCAGGTGTATTACGTGTCCAACCGCGTCAAGACCATCGACGACGCCGTGGCGCGTGTGCACGAGGCCGCGCCCGAGGCGCGCGTGGGTGTGGCGCACGGCAAGATGAGCCCGCGCGAGGTCGAGGACGTGATGATCGAGTTCGCGACCAAAAAGATCGACGTACTCATCGCCACGACCATCGTGGAGAGCGGCATCGACAACGCGACCGCCAACACGCTCATCATCGAGGACTCGCAGCGCCTAGGTCTGGCGCAGCTCTACCAGCTCAAGGGCCGTGTGGGCCGCTCTGCCACGCAGGCCTATGCGTACTTTATGTTCCCGGGCGAGCTGCCGCTTACCGAGGAGGCCACGGCACGCCTGACTGCACTTTCCGAGTTCCAAGACCTGGGCAGCGGCATGCGCATCGCCATGCGCGACCTGGAGATCCGTGGTGCCGGTTCGCTCATGGGTGCCGAGCAGCACGGCAACCTGTCGAGCGTGGGCTTTGACCTGTTTACGCAGATGCTGGGCCAGGCCGTGGCCGAGGCGCGCGGCGATGACGACGCCGGCGTGGAGGCGGCGAGCGTGGGCATCAACCTGCCGGCCGACTACTTCTTGTCCGAGGAGTACCTGCCGGCGGTGGATCAGCGCGTGCTCGTGTACCGTAAGCTCGCAGCGGCCGAGGACCTGGAGAGCATCGATGAGGTGCAGGAAGAGACCGAGGCCGCGCATGGCGAGCTGCCGCTGGCGGGACTCAACCTGTTCAATCGCGCACGAATCCGCATTCGCGGCGAGCGCCTGGGGCTCGAGAGCGTCACACTCAGTGGCGGTCGCATCACCTTTTTGGGCGTCGAGGTGCCCAAGAAAGTGGCCTTTGAGCTTAAGACCCGCTATGGCGCGGTGAACTTCCCCAAGAGCCGCAAGCTGTCGGTGCCCTACAAGGCGGGCGCCGGTGCGGGCAGCGGCCTGGGTCGTGGCCTCGACGCCAACGACGGCACCGGTCCCGTGGCCGCGGCGCTCATGCTGCTGCAGCAGCTGGGTGCGAGCGACGACGACTAACGGGTCGACGCTGCAAACGCCCCATTTGGGCAATCTGACCCTCACTCGTCGGTCGCGTACGCAAGTACGCTTCCCTCCTCCTTCGGGCCACCTTGCCACAAATGGAACGTTTTCGCTTACTTATGCTCAACCTGTAAGGGTATTTACGGGACAAAGCCATCTTCGTCTCACCCACATTGCAGGTTGACCGCCCTTCGCCCGACCGAAAGGAAAGCATGTTCGGATACATCTATAAGAAAGATGTCGCCATTATCGCGGTTGTCCTGTGTCTTTGTCTGGGCGTGGGCAGTTTCTTCGATTATCAGATCTCGAGCGCGCTGTTCAATATCGGCAGCATGTACGGTCGCTTTATCGAGGCCGCCGGCGAGCTGCCGTTCGAGCTGACGGCGAGCGTCGCGGGCGTTATGCTCGTACGCGCGGTGCGTCCCGACTCCAGGGGGAGCAAATGGCTCGCCGTGCTCGGCATTCTCGTCAACGTTGGCCTGGCCGGCTACGAGATCGTTTCGTCCCTGCGGGTTGGCGGCAAACTCATCGCGGTTCAGTTGGTACTGACGTTTGCGCTGGTGATCGCCGCCAACCTTATCGTCTATCGCCTCACGCGCGCGACTGAGCCCGACGAGCTTACGCGCTGGGCGTTGATGGTGCTTGCCGTGTGGGTCGCTCAGGCCATTATCCTCAACGTGATCGTCAAGCCGCTGTGGTCGCGTCCGCGCATGCGCGTGATCGAGGTCACACCGGGGCTCAATTTTCAGCCGTGGTGGGTGATCGGCAACCCCGACAAGTGGAGTTATATTGCGGCCGGCGTAATCAAGGACGGCTTTAAGTCGTTCGCGAGCGGGCACACCGCGCATGCGGCGATCGGTCTTATGCTCGCCGGACTTCCCGCGGTGGCCTTTAAGGAAAAGCCCTCGCGCCGGCGGGTGGTCTTTTGGACGGCGGCTGTGGTCGCGGCGCTCGTCGCCTTTGGCCGTATCGTGATCGGGGCGCACTTTTTGAGTGACGTGAGCTGCGGCTTTGCCCTGGTGCTGGCGCTTGAGTGCCTTGCCGCGCACATTGCCTATCCGCACGGCGTACAATAGCCCCGTTTGAATCATCTGGCCGATACCCGGTAAGAGAGGATTGCCATGCTCGCGTTCAACAACGACTATTCCCACGGCGCACACCCAGCGGTGCTGCAGGCGCTCGTCGACACCAATATGGAGCCGCAGCCCGGCTACGGTACCGATGCACATACCGAGCGTGCCAAGCAACTTATTCGCGAGGCCTGCCAGGCGCCTGACGCCGACGTGTTTTTCCTGGTGGGCGGCACGCAGGCTAACGCGACGGTGATCGACATGCTGCTTGCGCCGTACGAGGGCGTCGTTGCTGCCGAGACTGGCCACGTTGCCTGCCACGAGGCGGGCGCCATCGAGTTTGGCGGCCACAAGGTGCTCACCATCCCCGGCTACGAGGGCAAGATGCACGCCGAGGACCTCGAGAACTATATCCAGGTGTTCTACGAAAACGAGAGCTACGAGCACACGGTGTTCCCGGGTGCCGTGTACGTGAGCCTATCGACCGAGTACGGCACGCTGTACTCCAAGGCCGAGCTCGCGGCGATTCACGCAGTGTGCCAGAAGCGCGAGATTCCGCTGTTTGTGGATGGCGCCCGCCTGGCCTATGCGCTGGCGGCCGATGAGTGCGACATTACCCTGCCCGAGCTGGCGCAGCTGTGCGACGTGTTCTACATCGGCGGCACCAAGTGCGGCGCGCTCTGCGGCGAGGCTGTGGTGTTCTGCGGCATGCGCGCCCCGGCGCATCCCATTCCGCGTATTAAGCAGCACGGCGCGCTGTTGGCCAAGGGCCGCCTGACGGGCGTGCAGTTTGAGGCGCTCTTTACCGACGGCCTGTATTTTGAGATTGGCCGTCAGGCGATCGAAACCGCGCAGGCGCTTCGTCGCGTGCTGCACGAGCACGGCTACCGGTTCTTCTTGGAGACGCCGACTAACCAGCAGTTCGTGATTCTGCCCAACGAGGACATGGCGCGCATTCGCGAGCATGCGGCGATTGAGTACTGGGAAAAGTACGACGAGACCCACACGGTGGTGCGCTTTTGCACCAGCTGGGCCACGACGCAGGAGGATATCGACGCGTTGGCGGCTGTCCTGTAGCCTGATGTAATGACGGGGGGCCGCCTTGCGCTGGGTTTGGCGCAAGGCGGCCTCTGTTTTTGAGGGGGAAGGGTTGTATGACCGAGATGTCCGAGCCGACGATTCGCCTGGCGACGCCCGATGATGCGCCGGCGTTGCTTGCCATCTATGAGCCGTATGTGCGCCAGACGGCGATTACCTGCGAATACGAGGTGCCGAGCGTTGAGGAGTTCGCCGGGCGTATTGAGCGTACGCTCAAGCGCTATCCGTATTTGGTGATGGAGTTGGACGGGCGTCCGGTAGGCTATGCCTACGTGAGTCCGCTTAACAGCCGCGAGGCATACGACTGGTCGGTCGAGACGTCGATCTACCTGGCACGCGATGTGCGCCATGGCGGGCTGGGTCGCAAGCTGCACGATGCGCTCAAGCAGTGCCTGATCGCGATGGGCATCACCAATATGTGCGCGCTCATCGCCGTGCCGCACGACAAGGACGACGAGTATCTAACGCACAATAGCCAGGACTTCCATGCCCATATGGGATATCGCTTGGTGGGCGCCTTCGATCGCTGTGCCCAAAAGTTCGGCCGCTGGTACGACATGTGCTGGATGGAGTTGGTCCTGGCCGAGCGCACGCCCAACCAACCCAAACCAACCTGGTTCCCCGATCTCTCCAAACCTACCATTTAGGGACAGGTTAGCCGATGGGCTCGGTGTATTTGGCGCGGTCGGTACGTTGGATGCGCTTGGAGACATGGAGCGGGCGGCCGTCGGTGTCGTAGACGTAGTCGGTGATCAGGATCAGCGCCTGCCCACGCTCAACGTTGAGCAAAAACGCCTCGTTTTGCGAGGCATAGCACACCTCAAAGGTCTTGTGCCCCTGTGCCGGCGCGCGATGGAATTCTTGGCGCAGCGTGGCGTAGAGCGAACCGTTGATATCGCGGTCGATGAGTGCCTCGAAGCTTGGTGGCAGATAGGTGGTCTCCAGGCACAGCGGCGCATCGTCCAGATAACGCAGGCGGACAAGTTTGACGAGCTTGCTGCCCACGGCGGCATCAAAGAACTTAGCTATGCTGCCGCCCGCCTTGGTAAAGCCCGAGTCCACCGTGCGCGTGGTGGGCTTCATGCCCTGGCCTTCGACCTGCTTGGTATAGCTCGAAAACACCAGGTTGTTTTCGTGGAGCGCGGGCGTGTCGGCCACAAAGGCGCCGCGCCCGCGCTCGGTGCGCACCAGGCCCTCATCAACGAGTACCTTAAGGGCGTGGCGCACGGTGCTGCGCGACAGCCCCGATTCGTCCATGAGTTCCATCTCGGACGGCAGCTTGTCTCCGCGTGCGTAGATACCGGCGGCGATGCGGTCACGCAACATGCCCGCCAAGCGCTCGTATTGGCTCAGTTTCTTTTTAGACGAAGCGTTCATGTGATCAACCTGTATCTAACTTGTATGCGAGTCTAATCAAGCATGTATTCAATACAACAACAAAACTGCTGGTAACGAGAAGTCGAAAACCTTACCAGCAGAATTTCTAAGTCAAATATAGCATACAACTAGTCGACATAACCAAAACATGTATGTAACTTGTATGCCATCGAGAGCATCAAACGAGAAGAAAGGCTGATGCACGATGACTACTCAGGAACAGGTTAAGGATGTCGTCTCCCAGGTTTTGGCTGACAAGGCAGACAAGGGCGGCATCAAGCGCGTCGTGTGGATTGGCGCCGGCGGATCCAACGGCGGCAACTATCCTGCCCAGTACTTTATGGAGCACGAGGCCACGCAGGTCGTGAGCTCCAGCTACACCAGCAACGAGTTCGTGCACGCAACCCCCGCCTACGTTAACGAGAACACCCTGGCCGTCGTCGTGTCCATGCGCGGCACCAAGGAGACCATCGTCGCCGCCCAGGTCGCCAAGGACCACGGCGCCAGCACCATCGCCATCTATGTTGACGAGTCCGGCCTCACCGAGGTCTGCGACTACAAGATCCAGTACGACAGCTTGGCCGTCGACGAGTCCTGCATGGGCCGCACCAACTCCGCCGTCGTGACCATGATCGCCATGGAGCTTACGCAGCAGACCGAGGGCTATGCCGAGTACGAGACCGCTATGGCCGCGTTCGACTTGGTCGACCCCATCTATCGCAAGGCCGTCGAGTACACCCGTCCGCTTGCTGCCAAGTGGGCCGAGCAGAACGCCGACAAGCCCTGCATCAACGTCATGGCTCAGGGTCCGCTCTTTGGTGCCGCCTACGTCTTTAGCATCTGCAACGTGCAGGAGATGCTGCAGATTGACTCCTGCACCATCAACACCTGCGACTTCTTCCACGGTCCCTTCGAGATCCTGGACAAGCGTACCTCGCTGTTCCAGCTCATCAGCGTCGGCCGCAGCCGCTGCAACGACGAGCGCGGCATCCGCTTCGTCAACCAGTACGGTGGCGAGCGCGTCTATCAGCTTGACGCCAAGGAGCTCGGCCTCAACGACATCAAGGACAGCGTGAGCGAGTACTTCAACCACCTGATCTTTGCCCCGATCCTCAACAACGTGTATATGCGTGCACTCTCTGCCGTTACTCACAAGGACTACATGACGCGCCGCTACATGTGGAAGCTTGAGTATTAGTTACGCGGTTTTACCAAACCGCGTAACGGCTCGACGCTGCGCGGGCCGCATTTGGGCAATCTGACGTTCAACTTCAAGGGCGCGACCAGAAGGTCAGCGCCCTTTCGTTTCACGTCACCTTGCCTCAAATGCGGCCCGCTCGCTGACTTATGCTCAACCAGCGGCGCCTTAGACGTTGGGAATGTTCCTTTTCTGCCGGCAGTTGGGGACAGTCCTAGTCGTTGGGGGGCGTTCTTGAATGACCAGTCATTTAAGTGCGTCCCCAATGACTACCCAATGAGTATGTGGGGAGTAGATTTTTCCGCTCGCCGATTTATGTCTTGAAATTTGTATATAACGACTATAACGTAGTGTGAAACATATTGGAAACAATACCGAGGAGGCTGCGTTGAAGAAAAGCAATCTGGGCTATGTGCTGGTGCTGATCGCCGCGCTTATGTGGGGCAGCATCGGAATCTTTGTAAAAGGCATCTCGGCCCTGGGTGTTTCGTCTCAGAGCATGGCGGCCTTTCGCCTGTTGTCGGGTGCCGTCTTAATGGCTCCGGTCTTGGCGTTCATGGGTTGCCAGGGAGGCGATCGTGAGGGAAAAGCATCGGGTCCCCTGGCACTGTTCAAGGCGAGTCCTAAAGAGCTTGTTCCCTGTGCGCTTCTTGGCATTATCGGCCTCGCCACCGCTAACACGCTTTATTACGAGTGCATGGGCGAGGTGGGCATGTCCACGGCCTCGGTGCTGCTCTACACCTCGCCGGTGTTTGGCGTCATGCTCGGCCGCGTGCTTTATCGCGAGGATGTGACTCCCAACAAGCTCGTTGCCATCGCTTTTAATATCGGTGGCTGTGTACTTGCAGTGACCAATGGCGACCTTTCCGGTTTCCATTTTTCGGTTTGGGGCGTCACGTCGGGCGTGATTGCGGGCTTTTGTGGCGCGTCGCTTGCGGTGTTTAGCCGGATAGCAACCAAGACGGTCCACCCGCTGGCTGTCACGTTTTGGGGCCTTGTTTTTGGCGGTGCGGTTATGGCGGCTATCGCGTCTCCGTGGCCAGATGTCGCCGCGGCAATGTCGCCACAGCTGCTGCTGCTGTTCTTTGGTTTTGGACTCATCCCCACGGCCGTGGCCTATGTCTTATATATGCAGGGTCTGTCCATGGGGCTCGAGACGTCGAAAGTTCCCGTCGTAATGTCATTCGAGACGGTCGTCACCGTACTGCTGGGCATTGGTGTCTACGCCGAGCCCGCCGGCGCGATCAAGGTCCTGGGCATCGTGCTGGTGCTCGCGTCCATCCTGATCATGAACACCGACTTCTCCAGGCTGCGCAACAGCGTCATTGTCAAACGTATTGTCGAGAGCATGACCTTTAAGCCCAACGCGTGGTGGACCGAAAAATCTCAGGACATGGATCTGTTTAAGGAACGCACCGGCATCGCGCTGGAACCCACCGTGCAGGAAAGCCCCTGGTACTTCGTGCGATAGAGGATTGCGTGCAGAGTCTGACCTGGGGTTATCCAGCCAGCGCCGGCCTACCCGGCCCAACGTTTCAAGTACGTTAAACCCGTCAACGGTCGATTTTCACCCGCGAACGGTCTTTATACTAATTAGCAATATCCGCAACGTATAAGACGTTATAATGACCATAACGAAAAGGAGGAGGCAAGATGAATCAGATCATTCTCGCATCTCATGGCGGCCTGGCCGCAGGCGCCAAAGACACGCTCGAGATGGTTCTCGGCGACGTGTCGAACGTCCACGTCGTGTCGCTTGCTCGTGACGACAAGGAGCCCATCACCAATAAGGTCGAGGCTATGATCGCCACGTTCAACGCGGACGACACCGTCTATGTGCTGACCGATATGCTCGGCAGCTCGGTCAACAACAGCATGGTCGAGCTTTCCAAGAACGGCACGAAGTTCACGGTTGTCAGCGGTTTCAACATCCCGCTGGCGCTCACGCTCGCTATGAGCCCCGCCCCCGTCAAGGGTGCCGAGCTCGCGGCCCTCATCAACGAGGCCCGCACCGGTCTGACCAACCCCAACGCTCCGGTCGAGGTTGCCGCAGCCCCCGCTAAGAAGGCTAAGGCGCCCCGTCACAGCTCCGGTCCCGCCAAGATCGTCCTCGCACGTCTTGACTACCGTCTGCTGCACGGCCAGGTCGTCTTTACCTGGACCACCAAGGTTCAGGCCGAGCGCATCATCGTCGTCGACAACGCTGCCGCCAACGATGACATCAAGAAGGGCGCTCTTAAGCTGGCCAAGCCCCAGGGCGTGCGCCTGAACGTCTTCACCGTCGAGCGTGCCCTTGCCAAGATGGACAAGCTCAACACCCTCGGCGAGCGCGTCATGTTCGTCTTTGGTAACACTGCCGAGATGCTGCAGTTCTGCCAGGGCTACAAGCTCGACGCCATCAACCTGGGCGCCACCGCCAACCACGACGGTGCCGATCAGGTCGGCGGCAAGGACAGCTCCGTCTTCCTCGACGCCACCCAGAAGGCCGACGTCAACCAGCTGCTCGACATGGGCATCAAGCTCTATGTCCAGCAGACCCCTACGTATCAGAGCGTCGACATCGACGCCAAGCTGTAATCAACCAGGCTTTTGCCTGACTGAAAGGAGAAGGGTATGAATACGTTCATCAGTGCGGTGCTCGTCGGCCTTGTCGGCGTGTTCTGCATGTGGGACTCCCGCCTGCTCGGTCGTCTTAACTTCGAGCAGCCCCTCGTTGGCGCTACGCTCGTCGGTCTGCTGCTGGGCGATGTGCCCACCGGCCTTGCCGTCGGTGCCGCCGTCGAGCTCGTGTCCATGGGCCTGGTGCAGGTCGGCGCCGCCGTTCCGCCTGATATGGTCCTGGGCGGCATCGTGGCCGCTGCCTTTGCGTGCCTGACCGATGCTTCCGCCGAGACCGCCATGACGATCGCCATCCCGGTTGCCGTCCTGGGTCAGCTCCTCGGCATCGTGTTCCGTTCCATCATCGCCGCCCTCACCCATGTGGCCGATAGCGCGATCGATAACGGAAAGTTCAAGACCGCCTACCGTATGCACATCTGCGCCGGCTCCGGTCTGTACGCTGTCATGTACTTCCTGCCGATCTTCCTCGCCGTCTTTGTTGGCACCGACCTGGTTCAGGCCATCGTCAACATGGTTCCCGAGTGGCTGTCCACTGGTCTTAACGTTTCGACCAAGATCATGACCGCCTACGGCTTGGCTCTGCTGCTCACCATGATGATCAAGAAGGGTATGACTCCGTTCCTGTTCATCGGTTTCCTGCTCGCCGCTTACCTCAACCTGTCCGTCATCGCGGTCGCTCTGATCGGTGTGTGCCTGGCTGTCGTCTTCATGGGCTTCAAGTTCAACGGTTCCCATGCAGCCGCCGGTGTCGATTCCGACTACGATCCGCTCGAAGACGACGAAGACTAAGGAGGAACACACTATGGCAACCGCAACCAAGGACGTGTCCCTGAACAAGAAGGTCAGCCAGTTCTTCTGGCGCTCCTGGGCCATCCAGGCTTCTTGGAACTACGAGCGTCAGATGAACATGGGCTTCCTCTACGGCATGGTTCCCACGCTCGATCGCCTCTATCCGGATGAGTCCGACCCCAAGCAGCTCGCTGCTAAGAAAGAGGCTTACCACCGTCACATGGCGTTCTACAACTGCACCCCGCAGACGAGCGCTTTCATCCTGGGCCTCGCTGCCTCCATGGAGGAGGAGTACGCCAAGGATCCCGAGAACTTCGATCCCGATTCGATCAACGCGGTCAAGACCTCCCTCATGGGTCCGCTTTCCGGCATCGGTGACTCCTTCTTCCAGGGCACCATCCGCGTTATCGCCTTTGGCCTGGGCGTTCAGCTGGCTCAGCAGGGCTCCATCATGGGCCCGATCCTGGCCATGCTCATCTCCATCGTCCCCTCTGTGCTGATCACTTGGTTCGCAGCCAAGATGGGCTATCAGGGCGGCCACGAGTACCTGAGCAAGCTTCAGGGCGGCGACCTCATGGAGAAGCTCATGTATGTCTGTGGCATCGTGGGTCTTATGTCCGTGGGCGGCATGATCGCCACGCTGATCGGCGCCACTACCCCGCTGCAGTTCGCTGAGGGTACCGTCGTTATCCAGGACATCCTGGACGGCATGATGCCCCAGATGATCTCCCTTGGCCTCACTGGCCTTATGTACTGGCTCATCAAGAAGAACGTCAACACCGGTTGGCTTCTCGTGATCGCCATCGTGGGCGGCATCGCCCTCTCCGCGGCCGGCATCCTGGCCTAGTCGCGACTAAGCGCCTAACCGCTTTCCCCCGGGGGCCTGCCTGGCATCCCATACCCCAGGCAGGCTTCCATCCCTATACGTGACAAAGGGCAGCCCCTTTGTCATATCCTCAACGGGCCGGCGACTCGGTCCAAACCACGGTAACCCTGCGAGCGCCCGGCAATGTGGCGCCGCAAAAATCGAAAGGAATGTGTCAGATGTACGAGATCGACCTTAACCTCCCTAAGCAGATCGTCGCTGACGTCCTGTCCAACCACGAGATCCACAGCGTCGCCTTCGTCGGCTGCGGCGCTTCCATGTCCGACCTTTACCCCGCCAAGTACTTCCTGGCCAACAACACGGACAAGCTGAACGTTCAGATCTTCACCGCTAACGAGTTCAACTACGACACGCCCTCCTGGGTCAACGAGCACACCTTCGTGATCACCTGCTCCCTCGGTGGCTCCACGCCCGAGACCGTCGAGGCCAACAAGACCGCCAAGAAGCACAACTGCCCGGTCGTCTCCCTCACCAACAAGGCTGGCTCCGCTCTGACCGTCGACGCCGACCACGTCATCGTCCACGGCTTCCACGCCAACTACGCTGCCAAGTGCGAGAAGCCCGGCTATGCCATCGCTCTTGCTCTCGAGATCCTTCAGCAGACCGAGGGCTATGACCACTACGAGGACATGATCACCGGCCTCACCAACATCTTCGATCTCTGCGAGAACGCCGCTCAGCACTGCAAGAAGCTCGCCAAGAAGTTCGCCGAGGACTTCAAGGACGACAAGATGATCTACTTCATGGCTTCCGGTGCCTCCGAGAAGATGGCCTACTCTCACGCCGCCTTCCTGTTCACCGAGATGCAGTGGATCGACGCCGCCGCCTACAACACCGGCGAGTACTTCCACGGCCCGTTTGAGGTTTCCACCGAGGGTAAGCCCTACGTCTTCTTCATGTCCGATGGCGCTACCCGTCCGATGGACGCCCGCGCCCTCACCTTCCTTGAGCGCATGGGCGCCAAGGTCGCTCTGATTGACTCCAAGGACTACGGTCTGGCTGACGCCGTGCCCGCGAGCGTCATCACCTACTTCAACCCGCTGCTGCACCTCGCCGTTATGCGCGAGTACGGCAACCAGATCGCCGAGGCCCGTCAGCACCCGCTGACCATGCGTCGCTACATGTGGAAGCTTTCCTACTAATCACAAGTAAGTAGACCTTACGGGTTGATTGAAAGGGGATGGGGTTTGCGCCCCGTCCCCTTTTTGCTTTGGGGGCGTGTCTGTCGAGTCATAAAACCCCAGATAAAACCTACCAAAATAAACCTGTCCCTTTTTGGCAGGTGGGAGGAGATGCGTATGATCAAGGCAGTGCTGTTTGATATGGACGGCGTGCTGGTCGATACCGAGTGGTTCTACAACCGTCGCCGCGTGGCGTTTATGGAGGAGAAGGGCTTCCACTTTGACGAGATCCCCGATCTTTCGGGGTCTAACGAGCCCGCCATTTGGGAGGCGCTGGTGCCCGACGATATTGAGCTGCGTGAGCGCCTGCGCGTGGAGTACAAGCAGGTCTACAGCCCGGATCACCCCGTTCCGTATGCCGAGCTGCTCAACGAGCAGACGGAGCCGGTGATACGTGAACTGCACGAGCGCGGCGTGAAGTGCGCCATCGCGAGCTCGTCCTATCGCGAGCTCATTGACGAGCTGGTGGAGATTGCCGGTATCGCCGACGTGCTGGACTACACCATCAGCGGTCACGAGTGCAGTGCGTTTAAGCCCGACCCCGAGATTTACCTGCGTGCCATGGAGGCGCTGGGGGCGGAGCCTGCCGAGTGCCTGGTTATCGAGGACTCGCCTTTGGGCATCGAGGCCGGCAAGCGCTCGGGCGCCCGCGTCCTGGCGCTGCGTCCGCACGAGGGTGTCAACCTCGATCAATCGCGAGCCGATGCCGTTATCGATAATCTGACCGACATTTTGGCCGCTTTGTAGCGTCAATCCGCCGCGAGAAGCACTGATTCACGCGTCTTTTGCCGCGGATTGGCTTTATTTGTCATCTATTTGGATCCGTTTGGCTTCGATTCGGACTAAGTGAGTAGGCTTTTTGGTGCAGGACGAGCACAAAGCGCATCTGCTCTAGTAAAACCGCAGGTCACAGGGGTGGCGGTTTTGGGTGTGCTCTGCAGGTCGCGTAAAGTCTACTCACTTGTAATTTGGGCCTTTGGTCGTGGGGTTGCTGGTCCCGCTTTGGTTGTCGGGAGAGGGTGAATTGAAGCGCCCCCGCACGCTCCATGCTACAATCGCGGGCATGCCCCACAACTAGATTTGCCTTCGAAAGGAGCCTCCGTGGCGAACGCCATCGATCAGCTCACGGACCGAGTGCTCGTGCTCGGCCGCCTCACCATCGTCCGCCGCGCCATCACTGCTGTGGCGGTCACCATTTCCGCCGTTCTCCAGACATTTCTGATCCAGGCGTTCATTCAGCCCGCCGACCTGCTTCCGAGCGGTCTTACCGGCGTCGCGGTCCTACTCGATCGCGTTACCTCGCTGGGTGGCGTTCATATCGACATCTCGCTCGGCATGCTCGCGCTCAACATCCCCGTGGCGCTCCTATGTTGGAGCGGCATTAGCAAGCGCTTCGTCATCTTCTCGATGATGCAGGTCGTGCTCTCGTCGCTGTTCCTCAACGTCTTTCACTTCGCTCCATTTTTGGGCGACAAGATCATGCTCATCATTTTTGGCGGCGTGGTCTCGGGTCTGGGCGCTGCCATCGCACTTAAATCCGGCGCATCCACCGGCGGCACCGACTTTATCGCGCTGTGGGTTTCCAACCACACGGGCAAGACCATCTGGGGCGTCATCTTTGGTTTCAACTGCTTTATCCTGGCGATCTTTGGCTTTATGTTTGGCTGGGACAAGGCGGCGTATTCCATCGTGTTCCAGTTTATTTCGACCAAGACCATCGACAGTTTCTATCGTCGCTACGATCGCGTGACGCTGCAGATCACGACGCGTAAGGCAGACGAGGTCATGACTGCCTACGTAAACCATTTTCAGCACGGCATTAGCTGCGCCGAGGTCGTCGGCGGATATAGCCGCGAAAAGATGTACCTGCTGAACACCGTTGTCTCGACCTACGAGAGTCAGGACATTATCAAGCTGGTGTGCGACGTTGATTCCGGCGCCGTGATCAATGTGTTCCACACGCTCAACTTTGTGGGCGGCTGGTGGGGTGGTCATGTCGACGAGCCCATGCCCACGGCCGTTCCCGATCCCGACAAGCCCGCACGCATGGCCAGCAGGCAGGCGCGCCTCAGCGAACAGGACAGCCTGCAGCAGGACGACGGCAAGTAGGGTATTGGCATTTTGCCGGTCCTGCGCAACCCATCCGAACGAGCCTCTCGAAAGCCCCGTTGCTTTCGAGAGGCTCTCGTTTGCCCAGATAAAACCTACCAAAATGAAGCTGTCGCTTTTTGGTAGGGAGGGTGTATCGTTTTATCATTATGAGGTAATATGAAACTAGACGTTATATACGTATTAGTTATTTCGATATTTCGATAAGAGTGATTAGATATGCCTGCGCCCAAAAATGCACCGCTTTACCAGCAGATTTACGACGAAATCAAGGATGCGATCGAGAAAGGTGTTTATGCACCCAAGGAACGTATTCCGTCCGAGCTTGAGCTAGCCGAGCAGTACGACGTGAGCCGCATTACGGTGCGCCGCGCTGTCGAGGAGCTGTGCTCCGATGGCTACCTGGTTAAGCAGCAGGGCCGTGGCACCTTTGTCTCCACGCCGCACATCAACCGTCAGTTTCACGCCTCGACGCTGCAGACGTTTACCGCGCTGTGTGCCGGCAACGGCATGAAGGCCGGTGCGCACGTGATCGATCGCCAGATCGTTCCGGCGCGCCAAAACGAGATGGAGTTCTTTGGCCTGCAGAAGGATGCGCTGCTGCTGCATATCAAGCGCGTGCGTACGGCCGACGGCGAGCCCATCTTTGAGGAGAACATCTTTGTGCCGTTTGATGCCTACCACGAGCTGTTGACGGCCGATCTTGAGGACAAGTCGATTTTTGCCGAGGTCGAGCGTGTTGGCGGAACGCCGATTGTCTCGGTTGGCTACCGCACGGTCGAGGCCGTTCGTGCCAATACCGAGCAGGCGGCCGAGCTGGGCATTGCTCCGCACGATCCGCTGCTCAACCTGCGTGCCGGCTTCACGGGCCCCAATGGCGAGCCGGTCCTGATGGGTAAGCAGTACTACGTGGGATCGCGCTACGTTATGGTCATGTAAGTTACGCGGGTTTACCAAACGCCGTAACCACTTGACGCTGCAAGCCCGCCAGAGCGGCAATCTGCCTTTCAACTTCGGCGGCATGACCAGAAGGTCAATGCCGCCTCGTTTCAAGGCACCTTGCTCGCCCTGGCGGGCTTTCGCTCATATGACCCAATCCGCTGTCAAGAGCCACAATGGCCCCGCCGACCGCTT